>Ga0208297_1000119_pt1 | contig 208913 bp, 162 predicted proteins | sample LMS_cellobiose_e_FD_187367 | JGI IMG/M metagenome (GOLD analysis project Ga0208297, IMG submission 187367) | Rumen-fistulated moose microbial communities from Alaska, USA - LMS_cellobiose_enrichment (SPAdes) (version 2) | ecosystem: Host-associated > Mammals > Digestive system > Stomach >... | reverse complement strand
CGAATCTCTCAACTCGAAGATCAAGGGCTTCCGCGCTCAGCTCAGAGGAGTGTCGGATCTACCCTTCTTCATGTTCAGGCTATGCAAGATCTTTGGGTAGACTTCCACGGAACTTTGCAGGTGAGCCCATTTCTACACGCATTTCAATGAATCGGACGGCCTGCCGGACGTAGCCATCCAGTGTTGCGCCCAAGACGAATTTGGCAGGATATGGATAGGAAGCAGAGGCGAAGGCGTATATTACTATACTGGATCAAGGTTTGTCAAACTGGCCAATGAAGATTATCTGAATTCCTGTTCCGGATTCACCACCGTACTGGAAATGGACAAGGACAAACGGATATGGATAGGGACCCGTTCCGGCGCAGGCTTCTACGATACCCATACGGACACCTTTACGATACTTGATGAACTGGACGACGCTCCTATTATGGATATAGATTCGGATGCTGAAGGAAACGTCTGGATAACCACATCATCCGACATCTGGAAATATTCGCATCAGGACAAGGTACTGGCCTTGCAGACCAATATTTCTGATTACAGCCCGGGGTACGCCTGCATAACGGACGGAGGAATACTTGTCTTCACTTCAGGGGATGAATTCCTGTATTGCTATAATATGGCGGACGGGACATTAAGGACCATCCTGGCAGGGGACCCGGCATCACAACTAAGATATATAGACTATCTGGGAGGATCGTCAGTGCTGGTATCGGACGGCCAGAGAACTGTGATCAGGATAGACCTCTCCACAGAAGAAAAGGAAACAGTGGCGGACCTTAAGATCATAGATTCCGTCCCAGAGGTCCAATGCCTATTCCACGCAAACGGGTTATATTGGATTGGCACCTCTTTCGGTCTCATATTACTGGACCCGCAAACCGGTGAGGTGGAACGCCAATACCCTGATAAACTTGACCCGTCCACGCTGGGCGGGGAGAGTATCCAGTGCCTGTTCCAGGACAGGGACGGCAACATATGGGCAGGAACGCTTAACGGAGGACTGCGGTCCTGGATGCATTATGAAAGCGGATACGACCGATACGTTTCCAACGAAAACAGCAATTCCCTGATGGGAAATACCATAAGGTCAATCTGCGAAGGCCCCGATGGCCTGATCTGGCTGGGAAGCGAGGAAGGATATCTTTGCAGTTTCAACCCTGAGGACCGGTCTTTTGAGTATTACCCCGACTTCTCCGGGATGCTCTCGGGAACGTGGATATCATCTTTAGCCTTCCGTGGCCAGGATCTGTGGATAGCCACCTCCGGAGAAGGCATCCACGTATTCGACCTCAAGAGCAAAAAAGGAGTCAGGCGCTATGACCTGTCCAACAATTACTGCCAGTCCCTGGTCATCCCGGAAGACGGGAGCATCTATGCCGCCACAACCGGAGGCCTTTTCCTGTATGATCCTTCCATAGACAATTTCACTCAGCTGGACGTACTTGGAAGCGCATACATCAGGGTAATGATCTATGACGGTGCGGGCCATATCTATGTGGGTACAAGCCATCAGGGAGTGGGAGTCTTCGATATCCGCAGCAAGACATACAAGAATATCGTATCTGAAAATATGCCGGTTGTGACAAGCCTGTTGCTTGACACAAAGGGGGAGTTATGGGTAACCACCGATGGCGGCGGAGTATATATGCTTGGCCTCTCCCCTGAAGGTACCATTTTATCATCCTCCCACATTGACAGGGACAACGGATTGCCATCCAACAGGATTGGAGGAATAGTGGAGGACAAGGACGGGACTCTGTGGATCTCCACCACCAACGGCCTTGTAGAACTGGACCCTTCCAGTTTCAGCATCCGCAAGACATATATGCAGAAAGATGATGTACTGGGTGGAAAATTCAGTTTCGGAGGCCATCTCATAACCCAATCAGGTTCCATATATATGGGTTCCGCCAACGGTCTCCTGGTTTTCTCTCCAGAGTATATCCGGAATCGGTTCAGACGCTCCCCTCTTCATATCACGGAAATAGTACTGGGCAATATGGGCTCCCGTAAGAGCGTTTCACAGAAAGGACATTCCAGCATCACTTCCCAGGAAATACGTGTCAAGCAGAAGGAAGCTCCCTTCTTGGCGCTGTCATATTCCGGTATGGATTATGCCAATCCCAATCAGGAAAGGTACATATGCACACTGGAACGCGGAGGGTTCAGGAGCAGCCTCCTGACTACCGACCAGCTCATTTTCTATACCAATCTCAGTCCTGGAACATACGAATTTACGGTTGATTACGAGGAGCCGGATATGGAGGGAACCGAGGCAGGTATCACAATCACTATCCTGGCTCCTTGGTACCGGAGCAAGCTGGCCGCCATCATCTATCTGCTGCTGCTCTGCTCCTCCATTTATGCTATCATACGTAACAGCGCAAAAAAACGGGCCAGGAAGGCAGCTGACGAGCTGGAGCTTTACAAGGCAAAGAACGAGCGTGACCTGGCAAACGAAAAGATGGACTTCTTTATGAATCTGGCCCACGAAATCAGGACACCGGTATCTGTAATACTCATCCTTCTGGACAAGTTGACCAACTACAAGATTCCGGCGGAGATGAAGGAGGACCTTTCTTCCATACAGGCCAATACAGAAAGGCTCAAGAAGGAGTGCGATGAGCTGCTCGATCTCAGGAAAGTTGAGACGGGTCAGGTGCGGATGTTCTTCAAGGAAGAGGATATATGCTCTATTGTCCGCCAATCCGTATCATCATTCGAGACTGCCGCGGCAATGAAAGGAATGGCCCTTGAAACTGACATTCCAGATTACCCGGTCAAGGCTGTATGTGACGCCCACGCAATGGAGAGTATTGTCTGCAACCTGATATCCAACGCAATCAAGTACGGCAAGGACAAGATATCGCTCTCTGTCAAGGATCTTGAGGATTCGCTTGAAATCAGGGTGAACAGCAATGGAGAGAGGATACCGCTGGAAGAGAGCGAGAAGATATTCAACGCCTTCTATCAAAGAGACACTTCCGAGCGTCAGGGTACGGGAATAGGACTCACATACTCCAGGCAGCTTGCCTTGAAGCATAACGGAAAACTGTTCCTGGACACTGACTGTACGGACAGCAATTCATTTGTCCTGATTATTCCAAAGAAGCGTACCGATTTCTCCTCCCCTGCAGCCGACAAGCCTGAGGATGACAGCCTGGAGAACGCTCTCCCTATTATTGACAGTATGGACAGCTCACGGAAGATGACCATCCTGATTGCGGAAGACAATGATCTGATGCGCAAGCTTCTTTGCGACGAGCTTGCCAAGGAATACGACATTCTGGAAGCCAGCAACGGCCGCGAAGCCCTGGAAATGGTGCGCAAGGGTGACATAGACCTGGTAATCAGCGACATTGTGATGCCGGAAATGGATGGTTGCGAGTTGTGCAACAGCATCAAGGAGGACATACACCTCAGCCATATCCCTGTCCTGCTCCTGACGGCTGCCGTGGGTCTGGACACGCACCTGCGTTCCCTCAAATCCGGTGCGGACGGCTATATTGAGAAACCTTTCAAGATGAACGTGCTCAGGGCAAGTATCAGCAACTTGTTCCGTAACAGGGATATAAGGGAAATGCAGTTCTCCCAGTTGCCTCTTTCCCATATTACGCAGTCCTCTTTCAACAAGGCGGACCAAGACTTTACGGACGCTTTGACGGAATTCATCAATGCCAACCTTGCAGACCCAGCCCTCTCCCTGAACAAGATAGCGGATGCGATGGCTGTTTCCAGGAATACCCTAACCGGAAAGGTCAAGACGCTTTTGGGTGTTACGGTTAACGATTTTATCAGGATATGCCGTATGAAGAAGGCCGTTGAGCTCCTGAAGGAAAACAAATACAGGATTAACGAGGTCGCCTACCTTGTCGGATATACTTCCCCGTCATATTTCACAAAGTCGTTTTTGAAACAGTTTGGAGTACTTCCTTCGCACTTTATGAAGAAAGATAAAAACTCCACTTAACGGAGCCCTATCATCCATCCAGGAGCAGAGGTCCCAAAGTGCCACAATGCAGGCTTGACGCCGAAAGCACTTTGGGACCTCTGCTCCTGGATGGATGCTTATTCGTTATTCAAAGGCGATGTGGGCGATGTCCTTGCGGTAGAAGAGGTTGGGACAACGGATGGCGGCGACGTCGGCGTAGACGGCATCGCGGGCCTGCGCGATGCTGGCAGCGCGGGAGACGCACATCATTACGCGGCCGCCCGCGGTGAACAGCTTTCCGTCCTGGGCCTTGGTTCCCATATGGAAGATGCGTCCCTTGACATCCTGGCAGCCCTCTATCTCAAATCCTTTCTGGTATGATCCCGGATAGCCCTTTGAGGCAAGTACCACACCCATTGTGACGTCATTGCTCCATTCAAGGGGCTTTGCGGGAGTTCCTGTAGCCACGCTGTAGAACATATCGTAAATGTCGGAATCCAGAAGAGGGAGGACCACTTCCGTCTCCGGGTCGCCGAAGCGGGCGTTGAACTCTATCACCTTGATTCCCTGGGGAGTCTTCATCAATCCGCCGTAGAGGACGCCGCTGAGCGGGCAGCCTTCGGTTACCATTGCGTGGGCCGTCCTCTGCATTATGAACTGAAGGGCGTAGATGCGGTCTTCTTCAGTGATGAAAGGGAGGCCGGTGTAAGCGCCCATACCTCCGGTATTGGGGCCCCTGTCACCGTCATAAGCCCTCTTGTGGTCCTGGGAAAGCGGCATTGGATAAACCCTGGAGCCATCCACGAAACACATAAAGGAGAACTCGGGGCCTGTGAGAAAGTCCTCTATCACAACCTTGCCCTTGCCGAAAGACTCGTCAAGGAGCATATCCTTGAGGGCGGCCTTGGCCTCCTCAAGGTCAGCGGCTATGATCACGCCCTTGCCGGCGGCAAGGCCGTCGTATTTGAGCACCGCAGGGAAAGGCCTGGCCGCCACATACTCCACGGCCTGGTCATAGTCCGTAAAGCTCTTGTAACCGGCCGTAGGAACGCCGTAGCGCTCCATTACCTGCTTGGCGAACTCCTTGCTGCTCTCTATCCTGGTAGCGGCCTTGGTGTGCCCGAAAACGGGCATTCCGGCGGCGCGGAAGGCATCCGTGAGGCCTGCCGCGAGCGCCGCCTCCGGGCCCACGACGGTCAGGTCCACGCCTTTCTCCTGCGCGAAGGCCTTGAGGGCCTCAACGTCAGTGTCCTTGATGGCAACGCACTCCGCCTGGGCGGCTATTCCGGCGTTGCCGGGAGCGCAGTAAATCTTTCCTACCTGCGGGGAGCGGCTTAGCGCATCCACAATTGCGTGTTCACGGCCGCCGCCGCCAACTACCAGAACGGTTTTCATATATCCTAGTGCTTAAAGTGTCTGATTCCTGTAAAGAGCATTGTGATGCCCAGCTCGTCCGCCTTCTGGATGGATTCCTCGTCACGGATGCTTCCTCCGGGCTGTACTATTGCGGTTACGCCGTACTTTGCAGCCAGTTCAACGGTGTCCCCAAACGGGAGGAATCCGTCCGAAGCCAGTACAAGGTCCTTTGTGAAACCGGCAGCGTTGGCTTCCTTGAGGGCTATCTCGGCGGATCCCACGCGGTTTGTCTGGCCTGCGCCCACTCCAACGGTGTGGTTGTCCTTGACAACGGTAATGGCGTTGGACTTGACGTGCTTTACTATCTTCCAGCCAAAGTCAAGGTCCGCGAGCTGATCGGCCGTAGGCTTTACCTTGGTGACGCACATCTCAGGTGTAACCTTCTCTATCTGGGTGTCCAGCTGCTGGGCCAGCATTCCTCCGTTCACGCTTATGTACTGCGGGACGGGGGCGTCGCTCTTTGTCATATCCACCTGCATCACGCGGAGGTTCTTCTTGGATGAAAGGATTTCAAGGGCCTCAGGGGTGTAGGAAGGAGCAAGGACAATCTCCAGGAAGATGGGCTTCATACCAGCGGCCACCTCGGCTGTGAGTTCGCGGTTTACGGCTACTATGCCGCCGTAAATGCTCACCTTGTCAGCCTCGTATGCAGCCTGCCAGGCTTCCTCAATGGTCTTGCCCACCGCGGCGCCGCAAGGGTTCATATGCTTGAGGGCCACGCAGAACGGTTCGTCAAAGTCACGTACCACGTTAAGGGCGGCGTTGGCATCCTGTATGTTATTGTAAGACAGCTCCTTGCCCTGGATTTGCTTTGCAAATGCAAGGGAGAAGGAAGCGGGCTGCATAGAAGCGTAGAACTTGGCGCTCTGGTGAGGGTTCTCGCCGTAGCGGAGGCCCTGCTTGAGGTCGTACTCAAGGAAGAGCTTCTCGTTAAGTCCGGCCTTTGCGCGCATATATGTGGCTATGCAGCTGTCATATTCTGCTGTATGGGTATAGGCCTTGGCTGAGAGCTTGAGACGTGTTTCAGGCAGGGTGTTGCCGTTGGCGCCAATCTCCGCAAGGATGCCGTCGTAGTCTGAAGGGTCGCAGACAACTGTCACGTCCTTCCAGTTCTTTGCGGCGCTGCGCAGCATTGAAGGACCGCCGATGTCAATGTTCTCTATGGCATCCTCCATTGTCACGTCAGGCTTTGCAATGGTCTGGCGGAAAGGATAAAGGTTGACGCAGACCATATCTATGAATTCTATCCCGTTGTCCTTGAGGGCCTTCAGGTGGGAAGGCTCGTCGCGGCGGGCGAGCAGGGCGCCGTGCACCTTGGGGTGCAGAGTCTTCACGCGGCCGTCGCAGATCTCCGGGAATCCGGTTACCTCGCTTATTCCAATTGTCTTTACTCCATTGCCCTCCAGCAGCTTCTGTGTGCCGCCGGTGGCTATGATCTCCCAACCGAACTTCTGCAGGCCCTTTACAAAGTCCACCAGGCCGGTCTTGTCACTGACACTTACTAACGCTCTCATTAAGTAACTTGTTTATGGTTTCTATATAAAGTTTATGTTCTATCTTTTGCCCTATGGCGTGCACCTCTTCAGGGTTGTCACCGTCATATTCGAAGGCCCTCTGGGCAATTATTCGGCCTCCGTCCAGGGTCTCGTCCACCCAGTGGATGGTTATTCCGTAAACCTTGACTCCGTATGCCACCGCTTCCTCCACTGCGTGCGCTCCCTTGAATGATGGCAGCAGCGATGGATGGATGTTTATGATGCGGCCCTTGTAGCGGGAGAGCATTTCCTCCCCCAGAATGCGCATATATCCTGCAAGGCACACCAGGTCAATTCCCAGCGCGTCCATACGGTCCGCTATCTCGCGCTCGAAGTCCGCCTTGCGGGCATATGCCTTTGGGTTGAAGACGAATGTCTCAACCCCAAAGCGCTTTGCCCTTTCCAGGACGTACGCACCCGGCTTGTCGCACACCAGCAGCGCTACGGTCGCCTGTAAGCGCCCATCCGCGCAGGCCTGCGCTATGGCCTCGTAATTGCTTCCGTTTCCGCTTGCAAATACCGCCAGCCTCTTCATCATTTCAGGATTATGTTCACACCCTCACTGGATGTTACCTTACCAATTACCGATGCCTTCTCTCCGTGGCTCTCCAGGATCTCGATAGCGCGTGCGGCCTCAGACTGGTCAAGCACCACCACCATTCCTATTCCCATATTGAAGATGTTGAACATCTCCCTGTGCGGAACCTTTCCCCACTTCTCCAGCATCTTGAATACCGGAAGGATCTCCCAGGTGCCTTCCTCTATCTCCAAGCCCTGGCCCTTCTGCAGCACGCGTGGTATGTTCTCATCGAATCCGCCTCCGGTGATATGGCAAATTCCGTGAACGTCGCAGTTGCGGATTACATCCAGCACCTGCTTTACGTAAATCCTTGTAGGAGTGAGAAGTACGTCTCCCAGCATATGGCCGCCGAATTCAGTGATGGGGTCCTTGAAGGACAGTCCGGCATCGGCCACTATCTTGCGCACCAGGCTGAATCCGTTGGAGTGTACTCCGGTGGATGCGATTCCCACCAGCACGTCGCCAACCTTCACCTTGGTACCGTCTATCAGCTTGGACTTTTCCACCACACCGGTGGTGAAGCCGGCGATGTCATACTCACCTCCCCCGTACATTCCGGGCATCTCGGCGGTCTCGCCGCCCACTAGGGCGCATCCCGCCTGGCGGCAACCCTCCGCCACTCCCGCAACTATGGCTTCCACCTTCTCCGGGATGTTGTGGCCTATGGCCACATAGTCCAGGAAGAACAGCGGCTCCGCGCCCTGCGCCAGCACGTCGTTCACGCACATTGCAACCGCGTCAATTCCCACGGTGTCGTGCTTGTCCATTGCAAAGGCAATCTTGAGCTTGGTGCCCACTCCGTCCGTACCGCTCACGAGAACCGGCTCCTTGATTCCCAGGGACGCCAGGTCGAACATTCCGCCAAATGAGCCAATTCCGCCCATCGAGCCCGGACGAGCCGTAGATGCAACGTGTTTCTTGATGCGGCTGACTACCTCATAGCCTGCCTCGAGATTTACTCCCGCTTTTTCGTAAGTTTTAGCCATATTTCAGTTTAATCTTTATTCATCTTTGCCGTGCTCGTAAAGGGCTGTAGGATACTCCCCGTTGAAGCACGCCAGGCACAGTTCAGAGCATCCGCCCGTAGCGGCGCGTGAATTCTCGCAGGATGCGTAGCCCAGGGAATCGGCCTCGATCATCTTGCAGGCTTCCTCCAGCGTACGGGTAGAGCAGAGAAGTTCCTCTGTAGTGGGCGTATCTACGCCGTAGTAGCAAGGGTACTTCATCATTGGGCTGGCGATGCGCACGTGCACTTCCTTGGCCCCTGCGGCGCGCAGGAGCTTCACGATCTTGAGCGAAGTGGTGCCGCGCACGATTGAGTCGTCCACCATTACAAGGCGCTTGCCCTCCACAATGCTGCGAACCGCAGAAAGTTTGAGTTGCACGCTCTTCTCCCTCATCACCTGAGAAGGCTGGATGAAGGTACGCGCAATGTAGCGGTTCTTAACCAGGCCCATCTCGTAAGGGATGCCGCTCTGCTGGGCATATCCCATTGCAGCGCTGAGGCCTGAATCAGGAACGCCCACTACGATATCGGCGTCAGCAGGAGCCTCGATAGCCAGGCGGCGGCCCACTTCCTCGCGGTACTTGTGTACGTTGCAGCCGTCAATATTGCTGTCCGGACGGGCGATGTATATGTACTCCATAGCGCACACCTTGTGCTTCTGGAACTGTGAATACCTGTTGCTGCGGACGCCGTGGCGGTCAAGGGAGACTATCTCTCCCGGCTCCACGTCGCGCACGTAGTCAGCGCCCACCAGCTCGAACGCGCAGGTCTCGCTGCTCACCACCCAGCCGTCTGAGAGGCGGCCTATGGCAAGCGGATGGATGCCGTATTTGTCGCGCACCGCATAGATGCGGTTCTTTGTAAGGATGACGAAGGCAAATCCGCCTTCCATCATCGTGAGGGCGTCCATAAGGCGGTGGATACGGTCCTCCGTCCCGTCCTTCTTGATGAGGTTTGCAAGGAGTTCCGCGTCCGTATCGGTCTGCAGGATGCTTCCAAGGTCTTCCAGATAGTTGGCTATCTGGGGGGCGTTCACCAGGTTGCCCTCTCCGGCAATAGCAAAGTCACCGGACTTGTGATGGAAGAAAAGGGGCTGGACGTTGTCCAGGCCGCCCTTCTCCGCATTGGCGTACTGCGTGCTGCCAATGCCAAGGTTGCCGCCGAACTGCGCCATCCTCTCCTGCGGGAACACTTCCCCGGCAAGGCCTATCCCCCTGTGGTGATAGCATTTGCCGTCCTGGTCGAAGGTGGCAATTCCTGCGCCCTCCTGTCCCCTGTGCTGCAGGCCGTGAAGCCCGAAATAAATAACCTGTGCGGGGTTGCTTACCCCATATACTCCAAATACGCTCATACCTCGTATGCTTTTTCCAACCTTTCCATAACCTTCTGATAGGATACCGTAACATCGCTCATATCGTGGCGGAAACGGTCCTTGTCAAGTACTTCGCCTGTCTTCTCGTCCCAGATGCGGCAGTTGTCCGGGCTGATCTCGTCGGAAAGGATTATCTTTCCGTCGGATGCCCTTCCGCACTCCAGCTTTATGTCTATAAGCTCCATACCTGCCTTGTGGAAGAACTCCTTGAGCACTTCGTTGGCACGGGCGGTGAGGCTGTATATGCGGTCGAGCTCATCTTTGGATACTATACCCAATGCAATAACGTGGGTGTCGTTAATCATAGGATCCTTGAGACGGTCGTTGTTGTAACGGAGTTCGAAAACCGTGTTGGGGATGACGGTTCCGTTGGCAACGCCCAGCAGCCGGGCGGTGCTGCCGGCGAGACGGTTGCGTACAACCACCTGCAGGGGGATGATCTCTATCCTGCGGCAGAGCTGCTCGCGGTCGTTCTCAAGGCTGATGAAATGGTTTTCTACGCCTTCTTTGGCAAGTATCTGGAAAGCGAGGGCGGAAATATGGTTGTTGCATATTCCCTTGTCCTTGATGACAGCCCTCTTTATTCCGCCGTATGCCGTTGTGACATCGTTGTAATGGATGAGGACGATGTCAGGGTTCTCGGTGGAATAGATCTTCTTTTCCTTGCCGTCAAAAATCAATTCTCTGGTTGACATAATTTATTTTGTAAAGTAATACACTGCATTCTTGAACAGGGGCTGCTCCAGCTCCTCGTCTATGTTCTTGTACACGCCGGGCTCGTAACGCTCAGTGTGTCCCATCTTGCCAAGTATCTGGCCGTCAGGGCTTATGATTCCTTCAATGGCGTAATATGAGCCGTTGGGGTTGTATGGGGATTCCATAGTAGGCTGCTCCGTCACCGGATTAACGTACTGGAATGCCACCTGGCCGTTCTCAAAGAGTTCCCTTGCAAGTTCAGGGTTGACCACGAACTTGCCCTCTCCGTGGCTGACGGCAATGGTATGGAGGTCTCCCACCGACATACCTGCAAGCCAGGGAGAATTGACGGTAGCCACGCGTGTGGTCACCATCTGTGATATATGGCGGTTGATGTCGTTGCGGAACAGGGTTGGGGAATCCGGGGTTACCTTGCCCAGGCGGCCGTACGGAAGGAGGCCGCTCTTTACAAGGGCCTGGAATCCGTTGCAGATTCCAAGGATGAGGCCGCCACGGTCCAGAAGAGCGTGGATTTCCGCCGCTATCTCACTGTTGTTGAGCACGTTGGCAATGAACTTTCCGCTTCCGTCAGGTTCGTCTCCGGAGGAGAATCCACCGCTGAGCATACATATCTGGCATTCCGAGATGTCTTTCTTCATTGCGGCAATGGAGTCAAGCACGTCCTGGCCTGTAAGGTTGCGGAACACGCCGAAGCGCACGTCGGCGCCGGCCTTGCGGAAGGCCTTGGCGGAGTCGTAGTCGCAGTTTGTTCCGGGGAATACCGGGATGTAGACGAGAGGCTTGCCGCCCTTGAAGCCCTTTACGGGAGCGGGGGCCGCAGCCTTCTTGACCTTGCACGGATAGAATCCTTCAGGAACAAGCCTCTTGAAGGAAGCCTCGGCCGTCTGCGGATAAACCTTGGAGTATCTGCCGCTCCAGGCTTCAACCATACGGTCAAGAGAGATGCTGCTTCCATTGATGCGGGACTTGAAGTCCTCGCCGGAAGTCACCTCTCCCAGATATATTGCTGAGGGGAAGTCAAGTTCTTTCTCGGACTCCACAATTATGGAGCCGTAAGAAAGGTTGAACAGGTCCTCGGGGGCTATCTTCACATTTACGCCAAAGGCGTTTCCAAAGGACATCTTGGCAAGGCCCTCGGCCACGCCGCCGTATCCTACGGACCATCCGGAAACTATGTTGCCCGCTTCTATCTGGCCGTGTACAAAGTCCCAGTTGGCTTTCAGCTGGTCAGTGTCCGGCATACGGTTGGCGAGCGGGGTATGCTTGATCAGGTAAAGCTTGTTGCCTTCCCATTTGAGTTCCGGGGAGATTACCTTGGAAGCCTTGACTGTGGTGATTCCAAACGCCACAAGGGTTGGAGGAACGCTTATGTCCTCGAAGGTGCCGCTCATCGAGTCCTTTCCGCCAATTGACGGAAGGCCGAGGGCAACCTGCATCTTGAGCGCTCCAAGGAGCGCGGAAAGAGGCTTGCCCCAGCTGTGAGGGTCGTGGGTCATCCTCTCGAAGTACTCCTGGTATGAGAAGCGCATTCCGGACCAGTCTGCACCGGCTGCAACAGCCTTTGTGCAGGCCTCCACAACAGCGTAGGCGGCTCCGTGATACGGGCTCCATTCAGCCACGTAAGGGTCATATCCAAAGGCCATTATGCTGGCGGTGTCAGTATATCCGTCGGCAGGGAGTTTCTGTACCGAAACCTGGGTCTCGGTGCTCTGGAGCACGCCTCCGAACGGCATAAGCACGGTTGAACGGCCTATGGTGGAGTCGAACATCTCTATGAGGCCCTTCTGGGAGGCTACGTTGGGGGAAGACAGCACATTGCATATCTTGTCCGATAGGCTGTCCCCTTCCGGCTGGCGAAGGAACGGGTCCTTGTCCTCCACGGCGGCTATTGCGGCCTTGGCGTAGTGGCGGGCGCCCGCGCTGTCAATGAACTCGCGGGTGATGTCGGCCACCTTGGTGCCGGCGTTGAACATTCTCATACGGCCGCTGTCCGTGACGTCGGCCACGTAGGTGACTTCCACGTTCTCGCTTGCGCAGAACTCCTGGAAGCGCTCCCTGTCCGCCGCGGCAACCACCACGGCCATCCTTTCCTGGGATTCGCTGATGGCAAGTTCAGTGGAGTTGAGTCCGCTGTACTTGGTGGGAACCCTGTCAAGGTATATGTCCAGGCCCGCGGCGAGCTCGCCTATGGCTACGCTAACGCCTCCGGCCCCGAAGTCGTTGGATTTCTTAATGAGGCGGGTAACATCCGGCCTGCGGAAAAGCCTCTGGAGCTTGCGCTCCTCAGGGGCGTTTCCTTTCTGGACCTCGCTGCCGCAGGACTCGAGGGAAGCCTCCGTGTGCTCCTTGGAAGAACCGGTGGCTCCGCCTATTCCGTCCCTTCCGGTACGGCCGCCCAGCAGGAGGATGACGTCGCCGGGGGCGGGGCTTTCGCGGCGGACGTTGTCCGCCTTCACTGCGCCTACCACGGCGCCAATCTCCAGGCGCTTGGCCACATAGCCAGGATGGTAGATCTCACGCACGTGCGTGGTTGCAAGGCCTATCTGGTTTCCATAGCTGGAGTAACCCTGGGCGGCCTTGCGGGAGATGACCTTCTGCGGGAGCTTGCCCGGGATGGTCTCCGACACAGGCTTGCATATGTCACCGGCTCCGGTGACGCGCATAGCCTGATATACGTATGAGCGTCCGGAAAGCGGGTCCCTGATGGCTCCGCCAAGGCAGGTTGCCGCGCCTCCGAAAGGCTCTATCTCCGTGGGGTGGTTGTGGGTCTCGTTCTTGAACATAAGCAGCCAGCGCTCCTGCACTCCGTCCACATCTACGTTCACGTAGACGCTGCAGGCGTTGTTCTCCTCGCTCTGCTCCATATCGTCAAGGAGACCCTTGGAGCGCAGGTAGCGCGCCCCAATTGTGGCGAGCTCCATCAGGCAGAGGCTCTTGCCCTGCCTTCCCAGCTCGCGGCGTATGTCGTGGAAGCGTCCCAGTTCGGATTCCAGTTCCTCCTTCATAAAGGAGTCGTCCACCGTGATCTCCGTGAGTTCGGAGGTGAAGGTGGTGTGGCGGCAATGGTCGCTCCAGTATGTGTCAAGTATGCGGAGTTCGGTCTCCGTGGGGTTGCGGCCTTCGTTCTTGAAGTAGTTGACCACCTCGCGCAGGTCGTCGGCATTCATTGCCAGACCCCAGTCCGCACAGAACTTGTGGAACTCCTCCTCCGGCATATCGGTAAAGCCGTCCAGGATTGCAATGGGCTTAACGTCGGCCTTGTCCTGGAGGTTCAGCTTGGAGAGGTCCTTCTCGCGGGATTCCACAGCATTAATATAATAGTGCTTCACGGCCTTGAGGTCCGCGTCAGACATATCGTCGTCAAAGACAAGCAGGCGGGAGCTGCGGATCTGGACGTCCGCCTGGGGGTCTATCAGGTGCACGCAGTCTACTGCGGAGGACGCTCTCTGGTCAAACTGGCCCGGGATGTACTCCACGGCCAGGTACCTGCGGCCTTCCAGGGGGAAGGAATCCATTACTGTGTCAGTGACGGTCTCGCCAAAGACGGTGTAGCGGCACTTGTCCAGCAGGTCTGCGGAGAAACCGCCAAGGTCATAGACATTAAGAAGACGCAGGCCGCGGATGGAAAGGCCAAGGTTCTCGTTGAGTTCGCTCTGGAGGCTTCTGGCCTCAACCCTGAAGCCCTCTTTTTTCTCTACGAATATTCGGTTGGTATTGCTGTTCATTGGAGGAGGTTAGATTTCTGTACGCTTGATATTCTCTGCCTGCTGCTCGCGGAAAGACTGGAGCGCGGCGGCAAGGCCCGGGTTGGAAAGTGAGAGTATTGAAACGGCCAGCAGGGCGGCGTTCTTGGCGCCGTTCACCGATACCGTGGCAACAGGGATTCCGGAAGGCATCTGGACCATTGAAAGGAGTGCGTCCATACCGCCGAAAGCCTTTCCGTTGATAGGCACTCCAATCACGGGAATGGTTGTCATTGAGGCGGTGACTCCGGGCAGATGCGCGGCTCCGCCGGCCCCGGCTATGATAATGTCCAGGCCGCGGTCGCGCGCGGTGGTGGCATACTCCGCCAGAAGGGCGGGTGCACGGTGGGCGCTGATCACTTTCTTCTCGTACGGTACCCTGAAGCGGTCAAGCACGTCAAAGGCAGCCGACATGACCTCCAGATCACTTGTCGACCCCATTATAACTCCAACTTTCATAATTCTAAAACTACTAAATGATACTACAATGCCCGGCCAAATGAATGACAGGGTCTTTTAAATGAGGATAGTTGTGAATAAATTTCCGGAGAGTGTCCGGAAGAAGGGGAATTCTTGGTTTTACGTATGTAAAAGAGTTCCATTAACAATGTCTGTTAGCAAGGCACAAAGTTACAATCCAAGATTCAAAAAAAGAAAAAAAACTTGCGGTATTTTGGAAAATATATAACTTTGCAGAAACAAAGAAACAATGGGAATATTTTTCAAATAATTATAATTGGTTGACGGCTTTTGAAAGTCGTCATTTTTTTTGTTATGGCCTTAAAGGATATAATAGAGATTCCCGCCCTTGCGGACGTGCACGTACACTTCCGCGAGCCCGGTTTCTCCTACAAGGAGACCATTCTGAGCGGGTGTATGGCCGCTGCGGCCGGCGGATACACCGCCGTGTGCCCTATGCCCAACCTCTCCCCCGCCCCGGACAGCCCGGAGAACCTTGAGAAGGAGCTGGAATTAATCCGCAGGGACGCAATCATCGACGTGAGGCCGTACGCCACCATCACCGTGGGCCGCAAGGGCCTGGAGGTGGTGGACGTAAAGGCCCTCAAGGGCAGCTGCGTAGCCTTCTCGGACGATGGCAGCGGCGTGCAGGATGAGGACGTAATGCGCAAGGCAATGAAACTCATTGCCGCGCAGGACTGCATCCTTGCCGCCCACTGCGAGGACAACACCCTGCTGCGCGGCGGCTACATCCACGATGGTGAATACGCCCGCCTCCACGGCCACAAGGGCATCTGCTCGCAGAGCGAGTGGGGCCAGATAGAAAGGGACCTGGCGCTCGCAGAGGAATGCGGCTGCGCCTACCACGTCTGCCACATCTCCACAAAGGAGAGCGTGGACCTGATCCGCCGGGCCAAGGCCCGCGGCGTGAACGTCACCTGCGAGACCGCTCCCCACTACCTTGTCCTGTGCCAGGACGACCTGCAGGAAGACGGCCGTTTCAAGATGAATCCTCCCCTGCGCACTTCCGCAGACAGGGACTCCCTGCTGGAAGGCATCCAGGACGGCACCATAGATATGATAGCCACTGACCACGCCCCCCACAGCGCTGAGGAAAAGTCCAAGGGACTTGAAGGCAGCGCGATGGGCATCACGGGCCTGGAAACGGCTTTCCCCGTACTTTACACCCATCTGGTACTCAAGGGTGTCATATCTCTTGAAAAACTCGTAAATTTGATGAGCACTGCGCCACGCAGGCGCTTCCGTCTTCCGGACGCCGGCCGCGACAGGGCCTTCTTCCAGGTTGGAGAGCCCTACGTCATAGACTCATCCACATTTTTCTCCAGGGGGCACAGCACCCCGTTTGACGGATGGGAGGTTTACGGCAGGTGCGTGAAGACCGTTTACAAAGGAAAGACAATATTTAAGATATAGGAAAATGAAAAAAATGAAGCTTGTTCTCGAAAACGGGCAGGAGTTCCACGGCCTTGGATACGGGTCACAGAGTCCTGTCGTGGGGGAAATAGTTTTCAATACCTCAATGGTGGGGTATCAGGAAATAGCTTCCGACCCGGCCTACGCCGGACAGTTAGTAGTGATGACCTATCCCCTGATAGGCCAGTATGGTATTACCGACGACGACTTCGAGGCCCGCACCTTCTCCATCGGGGGTCTCATAGTGCGCGAGTACTGTGACACCCCGTCCAACTTCCGTTACACCAAAACCCTTTCGGAAGAGATGGACGAGCACGGGATCCCAATCCTCAGCGGGCCGGACACGCGTATGCTCACCCGCATCATCCGCACTGAAGGCAGTATGAAGGCGGCCATCGTGGACGAGTCAATGTCCACCGGCAACGCCCTGGTGCTCATTGCCCAGGCCCCTGTCCAGACGGACCAGGTGGCCAAGGTCAGCTGCACCAAGAGATGGTTCTCACGCACGCCCCAGCACAAATATGACGTGGTGATAGTGGACTGCGGTCTCAAGCACAGCATAGTGTCCGCCCTGAACCAGCGCGGATGCAACGTGACCGTGGTTCCCTACAACTCCACCCTGGAGGAGATCCTCTCCTTTGACCCTGACGGAGTGATCATTTCCAACGGTCCCGGCAGCCCTGACAACCTTCCGGGCCTCATAGACCTTGTAAACAACCTCAAGGGCAGGCTTCCGCTGTTCGGAATCTGCCTGGGACACCTTCTCATAGCCCGTTCCTACGGGGCCAAGACCTTCAAGATGCGCTGCGGCCACCACGGCGGCCATCCTGTCCGCAATATGGAAACCGGACGCATCATCACCACCGAGCACAACCACAACTACGCGGTTGACGAGTCCTCTCTCAAGAAAACCCCTCTTGAAGTGGTCTACAAAGACGCCTCCGACGGCACCGTCGAGGGCCTCAAGTGCGCCGCGGACAAGGTTTACACAGTCCAGTTCTACCCTGAAGGAGCCCCGGGCCCGCAGGAGAGCGACTTTTTTGACAAATTCATAGCTATGATGGAGGAATAGACAATGCCTAAGAGAACTGACATAAACAAGATAATGGTGATTGGCTCCGGCCCTATCGTGATTGGCCAGGCAGCCGAATTCGACTATGCGGGCACCCAGGCCTGCCTCGCCCTCAAGGAAGAAGGCTATGAAGTTGTACTGGTGAACTCCAACCCTGCAACCATTATGACCGACACCCATATGGCGGACAAGGTCTATATGGAGCCGCTGGACCTGGAATACGTGGCCAAGATAATCCGCTACGAGAGGCCGGACGCCATAGTTCCCGGCCTGGGAGGCCAGACAGGCCTCAACCTGGCCGTGAAGCTGGCGCGCAAGGGCGTCCTTGACGAGTGCCACGTAGAAATCCTTGGAACCTCATTCCACAGCATAGAGCAGGCGGAAGACCGCGAACTGTTCAAGGAACTGTGCATAGAACTTGGCGAGCCGGTCATCCCTTCACAGATCTGCTACAGCATTGAAGAGGCCGTTGAGACGGCTCACAAGATAGGCTTCCCGGTGGTTCTCCGGCCTGCCTTCACCCTTGGAGGAACAGGCGGCGGATTTGCCAGCAACGAGGCCGAACTCATCGAGATGATGCGCAACGCCCTGGCCCTCTCCCCCGTACACCAGGTACTCATCGAGAAGAGCGTAAAGGGATACAAGGAGATAGAATTCGAGGTGATGCGGGACAAGAACGACACCGCCATCACCATATGCTCAATGGAGAACGTTGACCCCGTGGGTATCCACACAGGAGATTCCGTAGTGGTAGCCCCTGTACAGACCCTCGCGGACAAGGAATACGAGATACTGCGCGCAAGCGCCCTCAAGCTCATCCGCGCCCTCAAGATAGAAGGCGGATGCAACATCCAGTTCGCCCTGGATCCGCTTTCGTTCAACTACTATATAATTGAGGTGAACCCGCGCGTGTCACGCTCGTCAGCCCTGGCGTCAAAGGCCAGCGGCTTCCCTATTGCCCGCGTGACTGCAAAGATCGCGGTGGGGCTCACACTGGACGAGATCACCGTTGCCGGCGCCCCCGCCTGCTGCGAGCCTTCAATAGACTACATCGTGAGCAAGGTGGCCCGTTTCCCGTTCGACAAGTTCAGCGAGGCTTCAAACGAACTGGGCACCCAGATGAAGGCCACCGGAGAGGTGATGAGCATTGGCCGCACCTTTGAGGAGAGCTTCCTCAAGGCCATCCGCTCGCTTGAAATTGGCTGCTGCCACCTGTGGAAGCGCAAGTTCGAGTCGATGAGCAACGAGGAGATGCTCCAGTACATTGTCAAGTTCCCTGACGACCACTACCTGGCAATAGCTCAGCTCATACGCAACGGTGTGGATATCAGGCACATATATGACCGCACAAAGATCGATATGCTCTTCCTTGAAAAGATATGCAACATTGTGCGTATGGAAGAGACCCTCAAGGCCAACCCCAAGGACAAGGAGACCCTGTACCAGGCAAAGAGGATGGGATTCAGCGACAAGTTCATAGGCCAGCTGTGGGGAATGACAGAGAAGGAGACCATAGAATACAGATGGTCCCTTGACATCAACCCGGTCTACAAGTTCATTGACAGCTGCGCCGCGGAGCACGACGCCGATGTCCCTTACTTCTACTCCACCTACGAGCAGGAGAACGAGACCGTGATAAGCAACCGCGAGAAGATTCTGGTTCTGGGCGCCGGCCCTATCAGGATAGGCCAGGGCGTGGAGTTCGACTACTCCACCGTACACGCCATCTGGGCCATCCGGGAGGCAGGGTACGAAGCCATAATCATCAACAATAACCCCGAGACCGTATCCACAGACTACTCGATCTCTGACAAACTGTACTTTGAGCCTCTTACCGTAGAGGACGTGATGAACATCATAAGGATCGAGAAGCCCAAGGGCATAATTGTGACGCTTGGAGGTCAGACGGCCATCAACCTGGCGGGACCCCTGGCAGAGTTCGGAGTGCCCATCATAGGCACTCAGATCGATGCCATTGACAACGCGGAGGACCGCAAGCTCTTCGAGGCCATTATGCGCAAGACCGGAATCCCTCAGCCAAAGGCAAAGGCCGTGACTGACGTGGAGGAAGGCGTGAAGGCCGCCGCGGAGATTGGCTATCCGGTGCTCGTGCGCCCGTCCTTCGTGCTTGGAGGCCGTGCAATGATGATAGTGGGCAACGAGGAAGCCCTCCGCCACTATCTGCACAACGCAGTGGAAATCAACGAGAACTCCCCTGTCCTCGTGGACAAGTACATACAGGGAAAGGAGTGCGAGGTTGACGCCATATGCGACGGAAAGGATGTGTTCATTCCGGGAATAATGGAGCACGTGGAGCGCACCGGAATCCATTCCGGAGACTCCATAAGCGTGTACCCTTCATTCTCCCTGGACCAGGACGTCAAGGACAAGATCATAGACTACACAGTGAAACTTGGCCTTGAGATTGGAATAGTTGGCCTTTTCAACATACAGTTCATAGTTGACTCACACAACGACGTATACGTGATTGAGGTGAACCCCCGTTCTTCCCGTACCGTGCCGTTCCTGTCCAAGTCCACAGGCGTGCCAATGGCCAAGATAGCCACCCTGGTAATGCTGGGACACTCACTCAAGGAGCAGGGCATTGACCAGGTTTACTACCCGGAGCGCCACAGGCACTATGTAAAGAGCCCGGCGTTCTCATTTGGAAAGATCAAGGGAATAGACACATACCTCTCTCCTGAGATGAAGTCCACCGGCGAGGCAATCGGATATGACGATTCCCTGACCCGCGCGCTCTACAAGTCCCTCCAGGCTTCAGGCGTGAGTGTGGTGAACTACGGAACGGTATTCGCCACCATCGCCGACAAGGACAAGGAGGAAGCCCTGCCGCTGATCCGCCGCTTCTACAACCTGGGATTCAACATTGAGGCCACAAAGGGTACGGCCGAGTACCTCAAGAAGAACGGCATCAGGACCCGCAGCCTTGACAAGCTCAGCGAAGGCAGCAAGGACATTATCAGCAGCCTCCGCCAGGGCCACGTGAGCTACGTGATAAACACCATAGACATCAACCAGCACAGCACAAGGCTTGACGGATATGAGATCCGCCGCGCGGCCGTGGAGAACAATGTGACCATTTTCACTTCACTGGAGACCGTACGCGTGCTACTGGATGTGCTGGAAGAGATTACACTTGGTATTTCTACTATCGACGACGAATACAACCATTGATGGAAAAAGCATTATACACCATCATTTCAAACGAACTGATCGCTGACAAGACGTACAGGATGCGCCTTGCGGGGCCTACGGGCTCGCTCAAGCGCGCAGGGCAGTTCGTGAACGTGGCGGTTGACGGATTCTTCCTCCGCAGGCCGCTCGCGGCCCAGGAGTGGGATCCGGAAAGCCTGGCCGTGATATACAAGGTTGTAGGCCAGGGCACGGAGGTGATGAGCGGGATGCAGCCCGGGCAGGGCCTGGAGCTGCTGTGCGGGCTTGGCAACGGCTTTGACGCCGGTGCCTGCCGCCACAGCGCGCTCATAGCCTGCGGCGGGCTTGGGGCCTCCCCTGTCTTCAGCCTTGCAAAGGAACTCATAGACGCAGGCAAGAAGGTCTGCGTGGTGATGGGATTCAACACCGCCGCAGACGCGGTCCTGGTGGACGAGTTCAAGGCTATGGGGGCGGAAGTTCACGTAGCAACGCTGGACGGCTCGCTGGGAGTGAAAGGCTTTGTGACAGACGCCATCAAGGCCGCGCAGCCGCAGTTCGACTACTTCTACACCTGCGGCCCCGCGCCAATGATGAAGGCGGTCTGCACCAGCCTGGAAGGCCCGGGCGAGGCCAGCCTGGAGGAGAGGATGGGATGCGGATGCGGCATATGCTACGGATGCACCTGCCATACCAACAGCGGAGCCAAGCGCGTTTGCGCTGACGGACCCGTATTCAAAAAGGAGGACATAATATGGTAACGGCTGTAGATCTTTGCGGAGTAAGGCTGGCCAATCCGGTGATTCCGGCCAGCGGCACCTTTGGATTCGGCCTTGAGATGGCCGGAGAATATGACCTGAACGTGCTTGGAGGCATTTCCCTGAAGGGTTCCACCCGCGAGCCCCGCTTTGGGAACGAATGTCCCAGGATTGCCGAGACCCCGGACGGAATGCTCAATTCAGTGGGTCTCCAGAACCCGGGCATAGACGCCCTCCTGAACGATAAAGTTCCGGCGCTGCGCAAGGTTTATTCCGGCGTTGTGATAGCCAACATAAGCGGATTCTCGCTGGATGACTACGTATATTGCTGCGCCCTGGCGGACAAATGCCAGGACATTGACATACTGGAAGTTAACGTATCCTGCCCCAACGTTCACGGAGGCGGGATGGCGTTTGGCACATCCGCCTGTGCGGCAGCGGAAATAACCGCTGCGGTAAAGGCCGTGTGCACAAAGCCGGTGTTCGTCAAGCTGAGCCCCAATGTCACCGACATTGTATCCATAGCCAAGGCCTGTGAGGAAGCCGGAGCGGACGGACTGACGTTGGTGAACACCCTGCTGGGAATGCGCATAGACATAAACAGAAGGGTCCCCATCCTTGCCAACCGCTACGGCGGATTCAGCGGCAGGGCAATCTTCCCGGTAGCGCTGAGGATGGTGAACCAGGTGGCGCGCGCCTGCAGCATCCCCATTATGGGATGCGGAGGCGTCAGCAGCGCTTCCGATGTCATTGAAATGATGATGGCAGGAGCCACCGCCGTGCAAGTTGGAGCGGAGAACTTACGCAACCCTTTCGCCAGCAAAGAAATTGTAGAGGAGCTGCCAAAGATTATGCAAAAACTTGGAATAGAAGACATTAACGAAATAATTGGAGCAGTATGAGAGATGTAATCATTGCCTGTGACTTTTCAAGCGCGGAGCAGGTGCTTGCCTTCCTTGACAAGTTCAAGGACTGCGAGCGCAAACCCTTCGTGAAGATTGGAATGGAACTTTATTACGCGGCAGGACCGGAAATTGTCCGCGAGATCAAGCGCCGCGGCCACAAGATTTTCCTGGACCTCAAGATGCACGACATCCCCAATACGGTTAAGAAAACCGCCCGGGTACTTTCCAACCTGGACGTGGATATGACAAACGTTCACGCTGCCGGCACCATTGAGATGATGCGCGCCGCGCTGGAGGGCCTTACAAGGCCCGACGGCACCCGTCCGCTTCTCATAGCAGTGACACAGCTTACCTCGACCAGCGAGGACAGGATGAGGGACGAACTGCTCATAAACGCATCGATGGAAGAGACCGTTGCCAAATACGCAGCCAACACCAAGGCTGCGGGGCTGGACGGCGTGGTCTGCTCTCCGCTGGAAGCGGCGGCCATCAAGCGCCGCTGCGGAGCGGACTTCCTGACCGTTACGCCAGGTATCCGCTTTGCCGGAGCCGCGGCTGACGACCAGGTGCGCATAACCACTCCCGCCCGCGCCAAAGAGATTGGCTCGGACTTCATAGTGGTAGGCCGCCCCATTACCGCCGCGGAAGACCCCGTGGCCGCCTACAACCAATGTGTAAAAGATTTCGTACTGTAGAAAATGGAAAAGATAATAGCTAAGAACCTCCTGTCAATAGGGGCCGTATTCCTTCGCCCGCAGGAGCCGTTCACCTGGGCCAGCGGAATAAAGAGCCCAATCTATTGTGACAACCGTCTTGTCCTTTCCGCACCGCGCGTACGCGAAGTTGTGGAACAGGCCATAGCAGATGTCGTAAAGAGCAAATTCCCTGAGGCACAAATGCTTATGGGAACCAGCACTGCCGGAATAGCCCACGCGGCCATTGCCGCTTCCATCCTTGGAATGCCAATGGGATACGTGCGCGGAGAGGCCAAGAGCCACGGACGCAACAACCGCATCGAGGGCCGTATGGAACGCGGCTGCAAGGTTGTGGTCATAGAAGACCTCATCTCCACCGCAGGCAGCGCAATTGAGGTTGTGGAGGCCCTGCGCGAGGCCGGTGCCCAGGTACTGGGCATCGTCAGCATCTTCACCTACGGAATGAAGAAGGGCCTTGACAGGCTTGCCGCCGCAAACGTGGTCAATTACTCACTCTCCAACCTAGATGCACTTGTAGAGGTGGCAGCCCAGGAAGGCTACATAGACGCTGAGTGGAAGGAGCGCATCCTCAAATTCAGGGACAACCCGTCGGACGAAAGCTGGATAAAATAAACCCCACGAGATATGAAGCATCTGATTGACCCTACCGACTTCACAAAGGAGGAGATAGACGAGATTATCGAATACGGCGAGTACATCATAGCCAATCGCGAACTCTTCCGCGATAAGCTCCGCTACCACAAGCTGGCCACCCTCTTCTACGAGCCCAGTACCCGTACCAGGCTCAGCTTCACCGCGGCAATGATGGAACTGGGAGGCAACGTGCTGGGATTCTCGGACGCCCGCAGCTCATCCGTAGCAAAAGGAGAAACCGTAGGCGACACCGCCCTCACGGTAGGCAACTTCGTAGACGTAATTGCAATGCGCCACCCTCTTGAAGGAGCCCCTTATATAGCTTCCAAAGTATCAAAGGTGCCAATCATCAACGCCGGCGACGGTTCCCACGCCCACCCCACCCAGACGCTGACAGACCTCATAACAATCAAGCGCGAGCTTGGTCATATTGACAATATTACGATTGGATTCTGCGGAGACCTTCGCTTCGGACGCACCGTACACTCGCTGATCAAGGCCCTCTCACGCTATCAGGGCATTGACATAGTGCTCATCTCCCCGGACGAAATGCGTCTTCCGGACTACATCAAGAGCGATGTCTGCGACAAGCTCGGCCTCAAGTACAAGGAAGTCCGCAGCATAGAGGAAGTCATTGGAGAGCTGGACGTGCTGTATATGACCCGCGTACAGAAAGAGCGCTTCCTGGACGAGGAAGAATTCGAGCGCGTCAAGGACAGCTTTGTCCTGGACTGCGAAAAACTCAAGGGCGCCAAGCCCAATATGGCCATACTGCACCCGCTTCCAAGGGTCAACGAAATCCGCCAGGAAGTTGACTCAGACCCCCGCGCGGCCTATTTCAGGCAGGTGGAGAACGGAAAATTCGTGCGTATGTCCCTCATATGCAAGCTCCTTGAGTGGAAGGACGACCCTTCACACACAATGCCTGCCCATCCGGAATACTTCCAGGACAACAGCAGGCATTGCAGGAACTCTAAATGTATATGCAATCACGAAAACGTACCTCCGCTCTTCCACGAAACTGAAGGCGGTACGGTACGCTGCGTTTACTGCGACAGCAAGGTGTAGCCGCGACCCGCGTCGTTGGCGCGGTAGTGCGGCGCATAAAGGCACTCTATGTTGGCTACAGGGCTCCGGAAGGAGCCTTTTTGCGTTACATAGAACTCCTCGGTGACGGTCTGCTTCTCTTCGGCGAAGACTTCGTACCAATACTCAGTGGTTTCCGCCTTGACGCTGCGGTAGCATCTCCAGGAGTAGGAGGAGAGCTGCTGCACGGGACGGAGGCCCGCAGGGCGTGGTGCCCTGAGCACCACAAAGCTGCGGTTCTCCTCGCTCCAGAGGCGGTATTCCGCACGGATAAGGTCACCCACGTTCACCATATCGCCGTCCTTGAGCTCCTTGTCGCCAAGGAAGTACTTGCGCTCTATGGTGAAGCCGTTGCCGGCCGCCTTTATCTGCTCGAAAGGCTTGTTGAAGCTTGCGCTCAGGGCAATCACCTTGGTGTCCAGGATCTCGCGCGGAGCGTTGAGCACAGAACCAAGGGCCTGTATGTATCCAGGGTCAGAAGCCCACTGCTGGGTCTCCTTCTGAACCATTATCCAAAGGCGGATGCCGTTGGCGATATCGGCGTAGCCATACTTGTCAAGAAGGTCGCAGAGCAGGGAGTGGGCGTAGAGCTCGCTCTCCATCTGGCCGCGCCACGGCATTACTGCGTTGGGGAAGTACTGGCCTCCGGAAACGTGCGGCTGGGCGTACTGGACAAGGGATTCAAGGTCCTTGTTCAGGGACTTGCGCATACGGGATGCGCTGAAGAGCTTTATGCCCCAGTCGCTTGCAAGGCGCAGGCCTTCCTGGGATTCGTAAAGCAGCTGCAGGGTCTTGATGCGGAAGGTCTTGGCAAGGATCTGGCCGTTGAGCCCGCGCACCTTGGTTGGAACCAAGTATTTCTTGAAAGCCTTCTTGAAGTCTCTCCATTCCTTGCTGTCTATGCCCTTGCGGCTGAACGGAACGGATGCGTACAGGGCGCGGATGTATGCGTACTGGGCCATACTTATGCCGCCGTACCAGTAAGGCCTCTTGTCCTTGTGGAAGTACTGGGCATCCAGGTACTGGACTGTGGCGGGATCGGCCTTCAGGCCCATCAGGGCGAACTTCTCAAGAAGCACGGCGGTCAAGATTGGAGACGCCTCCATCTCCGGGAACCAGGAGAATCCTCCATTTGGCTTCTTGCAGGCCATTATGCGCTTCATCACGTCTTCCTTCTGTTCCGTGCTCAAGCGTCCCTGCCCCATCCTCTCAAGGAGATAGTTGGCGTAATAGGAATCCAGCAGGCAGACAAGGTTGTTGGATTTGATGTCTATCTTTTCAGGTATAGCCTCACCCAGCATCTGGAAGATGGATATCTCCCTGACTTTGGCAAGCGAACCGGCCACGTTCACGAACTGGCCGCGCAGGCGCGCAATGACAGCATCCCTGTCGTCGGTAGTGAAAAGCAGGGAGGAATGCGCTTCCGTGAGGGTCTGTACGGGTTTGTAAACCGGGATTGCGGTGAACAGGGCATCGGAGCCAAAGTCCCCCTGGTCCGCGGTGAACTTGACCATTATGCCAAGGCTGTCTGCTGCGGGTACCGTAGCGTCATAGCTGAAACGGGCGGCGGAAGAAGCCGGAACAATAATCCTCTCGCTGTGAGTTGACAGCAATGGCGCCTTATTGTAGTCCGCTCCGTCGTAGAAACTGATTTCCACTACTCCGGAGATATCCTGGTCCTTGCTGTTGGACAGGGTTATTGCCGGAGAGTATTTATCGTCGCTGTACAGGTACAGGGGTTCCACAATGGCCACTTTCACCGGCAGCGAGACAACCATCTCGCGTCGCAGCACGGCGTTACGCATCTGCCTGTCGATGGCAAACAGCTGGACGTAATATGTGGACAGCTTGTCCGCATTGGTGAACCTGAGGCTCACCTCCCCGTTTTCATCTGCCAACAGGAACGGCTCCCAGGCAATTGTATTGGCAAAGTTCTCGCGGATGTAGCCGGATTCCGGAGCCGACTCCGGTTCCGAAGCCGCATAACCCATCACCGCAACTTCCTCCATTTCGGCCATTGGAAGGGCATCGTCCAGGACTGCGGCGGATGCAGTAGAATACTGCACCATATCCATCGATTCCTCGTACAGAACCGCCCCGTTACGTGAGGCTGCCTTGAACATAGGACGGCCGCCTCCTGCGTAGAAGTATGGCGTATAGATATCCGCATCGCAATAATCCGTTCCTGTGAACACACTTGAAAGGATGTGGGCGGGAGTCACCTGGCTTGCGCGAAGCACCCTCCATACATTGGAAGCCATATTCTCAGTGCTCTTGTCAAATATGCTTGCGGCAACCTCCATTCCGGGGAGTCCGGAGAATGTAAAGGTGTATGTCCTGCCGGGAAGGGTCTCTTCGCTGAAACGCGTCACCTTGAGGGGCATCTCATACCTGGTGTCCGGGCGGCGTGCCTCCGCGGAGTATGTATGATAGCTTCCGTTCTGGAAGTACAGGAGTTCCAGGGTGATGGCATCGGGATATGTATCCTTGTAGTCATAGCTTACGGTAGCTTCTGCAGGTGCTCCGCCCTGAGGGGCGAATTCCAGCAGGCGGGTGTCCAGGAGGACGTTTCCGGGGCCGTAGAGGCTGGCTATCATCCAGGTGCGCTGGTTTCCTGCAACGGTCCTGACGGCCAATGTATCCTGGGAACTGAGGGTCTTGAAGAAGTACTCCTTGGGCTCCTCTGGCTTTTTCTGTACCGAGCAGTAGCTCTCAAAGGTCTTGGTCTCTCCGGTGGCGTCAATTACTTTTACTTCCATCGAATAGTTAAGGTAGTCGCTGTCATCCGGGGTTACCTCCACTGAGAAATTGCCCTGACCGTCAACTGCCAGCACTCCGGAAGCCACCTCCTGCCAGTTCTTGCGCAGGGTGTATGTTATGTTGGCGGCTCCAAGTCCGTGACCGGAATAGCTCAGGATGGTTCCCTTGAGTTCTACCTTGTCCACCGGACGGTAATATGTCCTTTCGTGTTTCCAGATGAGTTCGTACGTGGGAAGGACAAAGTCATCCACCCTGAGGCTCCTGGTGGCAAGGGTGAGATTCCCCAGGCGGATCTCAAGGCGGTACATTCCGTTCCTCTCTCCCCTCTTGAGGACGAATTCCCCGGCAACGGAACCGAATTCATTGGTTTCCAGTTCTTTATGGTCAATCTCACGGCCACGGGCATCCATCAGCCTTGCGATGACCTTACGGCCTGCCGGGCAGTTCTTGAGGGTGTATTCCCCGGTGTAGAGCATAGCCTTGAAATAAACAGTCTCGTCCGGATTGAAGGCGCTGCGGTCCGTAATCAGGTATGCGTGCAACTGGTCTTCATCCGGGCTGTATTCTTCCTGGTTGTGGAAATAGACATAGTTGTCACGGGAGCGGCGGGCATATCCCTGCGCATCCTTGTATGTCACGTACACCTTACGTGACCTGGAACGTATCTGAAGCTGGCTGGCAATTTCAGAGTCCAAAGCGGCAAAACCGTTGGATGTGTCAATGGAAGTGCGGCCGGTCTCCTTGTTTTCATTGTCCAATACTACAAGGTCCACAAGTCCCAGGGGCCTGCCGGTCTTGTAATCGGCGGCAAAGGCGCTGAAGCCGGTGGCGTCTTTGCGCAATGCGACAGATACGGTATAACGCTCGTACTGGTCATCCCTCTCCGTCTTTCCATTGAAACAGTGGACGTCATAGCGTCCGTCATCCATTGCCGGAAGGTTGAACTTGACGGTGTCAACCACAAAATAGCTGCCTGTGGGATTCTTTAGTTCCGTCTGCCAGGTCACTTTCTTGTTCTGGATCAGCTGGAACGTTACGGAAGGCAGATTGCGCAGATAAACCTCAACCGCGCCTTCTTCTATCTTGTAACCTATCGCCTTGGAATTGAGGGTTTCCAACAGCATTTCCGGATCGTCACAAAGCTTGGCTATGGCCCTTTCAGAACCGGAGAAAGCATCCCTTTCCTTAATGAAACTCTCGCAGGCGTCACGGAGCGAAGCGTATTCCTTGGAGGATCCGTCTTTCTCCCCCAGTTCATCGTAATAGATTGAAAGCAGGTCCTGGCGCGCCATCAGCGCCACGGCCTTGCCGGCGTATCTGCCTGCGTAGGCGTTCAGTTCGTCTTTCTGCTTGTCGCGTTCCTTCCAGGTTATGCGGGCATATTCCGCGAAAGGCTCTTCGGGATATTTACCTTTGATGAGATCGCTGAACTCAGGGCTCTCCTCCCTTTGGAAGAAGATGCTCCAGAGAGCGTACTCGTAGTCATTGTGGAGGTATTGGGGCAGCAGTTCGGAATACAACTGGCTGTTTATGCGGTAGTCCCTTTCGTAGAATTCCTCATTGCGGGAAGCCTGCAGGCCTGCCTTGTTCTTGCGTACGAATTCCAGCAATTCCTTTGGGTTATCGCCCATCTTCATATAGAAGGCGGCTACGGGGACCGGAAAGTCCTCTATCTCCTTGCGGAATGCCTGGTCCAGTTCCTCGGTCAGTTTCCAGTTGGCGCGGGAGCGTACGTGCACGTACTGCTGGCAGGCATCGTAATAGTCCCAGGCCAGTTTCTTTGACAAGGCTTCTTTCTTTATGTTCTCCAGTATCTTCTGCTGGTCCTGGGGCTTGTCCTGGTTCATTGCCGTGTAGAAAGATTTCCACAGCGAGGTCAGGGTGTGTCCCTGGTCGTCTTTTGCAAATGCACTCATACAAATGATTGACAGGATGGCGCTTGCCATCATTTTGAGAATACGTTTCATAATAAACCAATTAAAAAGGCCCCCGCAAAAAACCAGGGACCTTTCTGCTATATCAAAATCCGTTCCTACTCCCCTCTTGAGTAGTTAGGGGTTTCCTTGGTGATGGTCACGTCGTGGGGATGGCTCTCTGCCATACCGCTTGCGGTGACCCTGGTGAAGCGGGCCTGCTGGAGTTCCGCAAGGTTGTGTGCTCCGCAGTATCCCATTCCGGAACGGAGACCGCCAATAAGTTGATATACAGTCTCTTCCAGGGTTCCCTTATAGGGCACGCGGCCTACGATTCCCTCCGGAACAAGCTTCTTGACCTCCGTCTCCTTGTCCTGGAAATAGCGGTCCTTTGAGCCGGCCGCCATTGCGTCCAGGGAGCCCATTCCGCGGTATGTCTTGAACTTACGTCCGTTGTAAATGATGGTCTCGCCAGGGGCTTCTTCCGTTCCGGCGAACATTGATCCGCACATTACGCAGTCTCCTCCGGCGGCCAGGGCCTTCACTACATCTCCTGAGTAGCGGAGACCTCCGTCAGCAATGATAGGGATTCCAGCCTTGTGTGCCTCCTTGGCGCACTCGTAAATTGCGGTGAGCTGGGGAACTCCCACGCCGGCGACTATACGGGTTGTGCATATTGAGCCGGGGCCTATTCCAACCTTGATGCCGTCAGCACCGGCATCCACCAGCATCTTTGCGGCCTCTGCGGTGGCTATGTTTCCTACAACCACGTCCAGTTTGGGGAATGCGGCCTTGATTTCCTTGAGCTTGTCAAGGACGCCTTTGCTGTGGCCGTGGGCGCTGTCAAGCACAACTGCATCCACGCCTTCCGCCACAAGGGCGGTGACACGGGCAAGGGCATCGTTGGTGATGCCAATTCCGGCGGCTACCCTGAGGCGGCCGTTGGAGTCCTTGCAGGCGAACGGGTGCTGCCTCTCCTTTGTTATGTCCTTGAAGGTGATGAGACCCACTATCTTGCCCTGGGTGTTGACCACGGGAAGTTTCTCAACTTTGTGCTGCTGGAGCACCTTCTTTACGTGCTCGCGGTCAGTCTGGTTGTCCAGGATGGTCACCAGTCCCTTGCTGGTCATTGCGTCTTCTATCTTGACGTCCATATCGGTCTGGAAGCGGACGTCGCGGTTGGTGACGATTCCCACCAGCATATTGTCATCGTCAACCACGGGGATACCGCCGATGTGGTTCTCGTGCATAAGTTCCAGGGCGTCTCCCACTGTCTGGCCCTTGTGGATGGTGATAGGGTCCATTATCATCCCGTTCTCCGCGCGCTTGACCTTGCGTACTTCCGCGGCCTGCTCAGCTATGGACATATTCTTGTGTATCACTCCAATTCCTCCTTCCCTGGCAAGTGCTATTGCCATAGGGGCCTCGGTTACGGTATCCATTGCGGCGGATACTATGGGGATGTTCAGGGGTATGTTCCTTGAGAACCTGCCGACGAGGCTCACTTCTTTTGGAAGTACTTGGGAATAAGCGGGGATAAGCAATACATCGTCGAAAGTAAGACCATCCATTGCTATTCTTTCATCGATAAAAGACATAAGGCTGGTGATTAAATGTTATTGCGTGCAAAGATACAAATTAAATTCTTATCTTTGGGTATATTGGAAATTTAAAATTTATGAGATTGCGCCTTATAATATGCGCTCTTGTGTGCCTTATGACCACTACAGCCCTGTCAGCCCCCGACCCAAGCCAGCCGTCCTGGCTCAGCGAGGCCGTATTCTACCAGATATACCCGTCCTCCTTCCAGGACAGCGACGGCAACGGAATAGGAGACATCCCCGGCATCATCTCCAGGCTGGACTATATCAAGTCCATTGGCGTGACGGCCATCTGGTTGAACCCGGTGTACGTTTCCGGATGGACGGACGGCGGATATGACGTGATTGATTTCTACAAGGTGGATCCGCGCTTCGGGACCAACTCTGACCTTGTGGAACTGGTGAACCAGGCCCACGCACGCGGCATCAAGGTGGTGATGGACCTTGTGGCAGGCCACTCTTCGGACCAGAATGAATGGTTCTTGCAGTCTAAGGAAGCCCCAAACCTGCGCTATTCTGACTATTACATCTGGCCAAGCTTCAAGCCCGAAACCGGTTCCAACGTGCAGATGCAGGGCGGCGGCACCCTCCTGAGCAAATTCGTGGCTACAGACTCCCCGCGCGGGCCTTATTACATAAAGAATTTCTTTGACACGCAGCCCGCGCTGAACTTTGGATTTGCCAATCCGGACCCCTCCCATCCTTGGGAGCAGGCTGTCGACGCCCCCGGCCCAAAGGCAATGAGGCGCGAGCTCAAGAACATAATGTCTTTCTGGATGGACAAGGGCGTGGACGGCTTCCGCGTTGATATGGCCGCCAGTCTGGTAAAGAATGACGATGACAAGTCGGAGACCATAAAGCTCTGGAAGGAAGACTTTGTCAAGTGGTTTGACCAGGAATACCCTGAGGGCATCCTGATTGCGGAATGGTTCAACCCCGCACAGTCCACCGAGGCCGGCTTCGACCTGGACTTCTTCTGCCACGACGGCCAGTACAACTACTCCACCCTGTTCTTCTACGGCCGAAGGGGCCGCGGAGGCCAGGAGCCCACGCCGCCGTACTTTGACAAGGCGGGTGGCGGCGGCCTCCAGACCTGGTACAACCTTTACAAATATCAATATGACTCCGTGCAGGGCAAGGGCTATGTGTCAATGCCTTCAGGCAACCACGACTTCAACCGCCTGTGCACGGAAGGGCGCACCTCCCCGGAGGAACTCAAGGTGGCAATGACCTTCTTCCTCACTATGCCGGGAGTGCCTTTCATCTATTACGGCGATGAGATAGGCCTCAAGCAGAACCCCGCGGCGCCTCCTACGGAGGGGTCCGGAGGGCGTGCCGGCTGCCGCATCCCAATGCTTTGGGATGGCAGCGCAAACGCCGGCTTTTCCACCGCCCCCATAGAGAAGATATACATCCCGCAGGACCCCAACCCTGACAGGATGACCGTAGAGAAGGCGGAGGCCGATCCGGCCTCGCTGCTGAACTACGTCCGCGGGCTGCTGAGGCTCCGCAAGGAGGTAAAGGTGCTGGGCGCCGACGCCTCCTGGCGCCTTGTCAGCAGCCTTGAGCAGCCGTACCCTATGGTTTACGAGCGCAGGCTTGGAAGCGAGCGCTGCTACGTTGTGATAAACCCTTCCGCCAAGGCCGTGAGCGTAACACTGCCCTCTGAGGCGGCAAAGCCGGAAATCATTGGCGGAAACTATAAGAAGTGCTCTTACAAACAGGGCAGGAAGGGAGATACCATAAACATTTCCGCCACATCCGCAGCCATATTCAAGTTCTAAGGTGAAAAAAGTAATTGTAGGACTGGGTGAAATCCTATGGGATATGCTCCCCTCAGGCAAGGCTCTGGGAGGCGCTCCGGCCAACTTCGCCTATCACGCCAGCCGCCTGGGAGAGGAAGGCTGGACCGTAAGTGCCGTAGGGGACGACTCCCTTGGCCGCGAAATCCTGTCCCTTATGCGCAGCAAGCAGCTCCGCTACATAATTGCCGTGACCGGCAAGCCAACGGGCACCGTGGAGGTGTCCCTGGACAGCAGCGGCGTACCCTCCTACATAATCAAGGAAGACGTTGCCTGGGACAATATACCCTTCACCCCGGATATGGAAGACCTTGCCAAGCAGGCCGATGCCGTGTGCTTCGGCTCCCTGGTCCAGCGTATGTCTTCCCGCGAGACCGTGCTCCGCTTCCTCAGGGAGATGCGCCCGGATGCGCTCAAGGTGTTCGACATTAATCTGCGCCAGCATTATTACACAAAGGAAGTACTGGAGGAATCCCTGCGGCTGGCGGATATCCTCAAGATAAACGATCAGGAAATTCGCGACGTGGCCGGCTTGCTGTCGCTGGATAGCGACACTACGGCCGCCTGCCGCAAACTCATATCCCGATACGGTCTCAAGATGGTAATACATACGAAGGGGGCTCAGGGAAGCGAGGTGATCACGGCAGGTGAAGTGATCCCTCAGGCTGCCGGCGAGGTTCAGGTTGTGGATACCGTTGGAGCCGGCGATTCATTCACCGCGGCGTTCGTGGTCGCTTACCTGCGCGGCGCTTCCCTTGCGGAAGCCCAGCGCCTGGCCAGCGACACCGCCGCCTACGTCTGCTCCCGCAAGGGTGCAATGCCTCAATAGCAATGGAGAAAAGTATAGATTTAGGAGCATATATGAGCGGAAGCATCCGCAGGATTATGGAACAGGCATACAGGAATGTCCTTTCCAATCCGCGCGAGGCGGCTTTCGCACTCAGGATGCTCAAGACCTTCAAGAAATCAGAAAAACGCCGCGCCAGCGTCCTTAAAAACCAGGGCGTTAACGTTCCCCCGTTCCTTATAAGCAGCATAACAACCACCTGCAATCTCAATTGCAAAGGGTGCTATGCGCGCGCCAACGGTATAGCCTCAAAGGAAGATTCCCCAGCCAAAGCCACGATGAGCCCGGAGCAATGGAAGGCCGTCTTTGAAGAATCCTCCGGACTGGGAATCAATTTCTCCCTCCTAGCCGGAGGGGAACCGCTTACCAGGAAGGACATCCTGGAGCAGGTTGCCCAGGTAAAGGATATGATCTTCCCCGTTTTTACTAACGGCACCCTCATTGGCAAGACCTATCTGGAATTCTTCCGCGAAAACCTGAATATGGTTCCGGTTATTAGCATAGAGGGCACTGCAATGGGCACAGATGCCAGACGCGGCGCCGGAGTCTTTGAGCGCGCCCTCAAGTCAAAGGCAATGCTCAAGGAAGAGAAACTGTTTTTTGGCACCAGCATCACCGTCACCACGGAGAATTACAGGCAGGTGACTTCCCGGGAATTCATTGACAGCCTCAGGGACCAGGGCTGCAAGATAGTCTTCTATGTGGAATATGTGCCTGTTGAGGCAGGCACAGAGCACCTTGCCTTTGCCGATGAGCACGTCCTGGAAATGGAGGCCCTCCTCGAGGAGCGCCGCACAGGCTACGACGACATCATCTTCCTGTCCTTCCCCGGCGATGAGAAAGCGCTGGGCGGATGCCTCGCCTCCGGCCGTGGATTCTTCCACATCGGGCCGGACGGCTCGGCGGAGCCCTGCCCCTTCTCCCCCGTCTCGGACAGCAACGTGGCAGCCGGCGGTGTGCTCAAGGCCCTCCAGTCCCCGCTGTTCCGCAGAATCCGCGACGCCCGCGCACTGGGCTGGGAGCACACCGGCGGCTGCACCCTCTGGGAGCACCGCGACGAAGTCCAATCCCTCCTCCACTAACCCTCCTCTCCCTACCCTCCGGACACTGAAGAGGGACGGAGCAGGGCAAAATTACGGCAGGGGGAGGAAAAGAGTATGGGGTGGGAAGTGATTTCGGCTTCAAGCCTGCTTTGTTTCACTTCCCACCCCATACTCTTTTCCGAGCCGGGTGACCAAGGACTATTTCCGGGAGCCTTTCTTTTTGGTTTCGATCATTATGACGGTGCAGTTGTCGCCGTAGCCCAGTTGTTTAGCCGACTCATCGCCCAAGACAGAAACGCTCTCTATGTCAGATGGGGTGATGGTTGCAAAAATAGATTCGTTTTCGTGTTTGACTCCGTCAATTACGTACACGGTCTTTCTGTAGACTTGGGGGAAATACTTGCTTACATCAGGGAATTGGATTGAATCCTTGTACTCGTATAAACGAAATAATGAGCTGTTTGCCAAAGAATCCACAAGAGACCCAAGGTTGGCGGACCCGTAATAATGAGGAGTGAAAGTGCCTGAAACAGAGAAGATTGAAGGCTGTGCCGACGTGGAGATAGAGTGGATGGTTATGGCATTGCGGCCACTTCCCCTGGTTGAGATTTTGTAATCCTTGATGGATTTCCCTATGAGCTGGGAACCGTCAAAATTGTCCACAGTCTCGTTGTCAATGATGTAGATCGTCTCCTGGGCGGATAAACTGAACGCACCCATAATAAGGCAGAGAGACAGGAGTATAATTCTTTTCATTATTCTATTTCCGTGTTTAGTGATACCAGATTGAAGGATTTACCGCCGTCCAGAGGTGTGACTATGAACGAAGCGGTCTGCCCATCGGGGAAATGGGCGGTCATTACAAACCCGTCCCCGACGGGCTTGAATTCATAGTTGTCTGCATCTGCAGGATTGAAATTGGATATGAAATTGAGCTGCCGTATAAGGACTTCATATTCATCCTGTGAGGCAACAGGTGTTTCAGGTATGGCCGGCTTCCTTGTCAGGACTATCACCGCCGCCAAAGCGGCTGCCACTCCTGCCAAGGTGAAGCCCCAGGCGAAACAGGATCGGGCTCTCTGCTTCCTGACAACGCCGTCAAACTCATCTTCCGCTTCTGGAAGTTCCTCTACAGCGAGCGGTCTCACAGCCTGAAGCATACGGTAGACTGCAAGCTCTTCCCCGTTTACCGGAGGAGTATCTATGAAAGACCGGGCAAGTTCCCGTTCCTGCTCAATTGTGGTCTCTGCTTCAAGGTAGAGCTTTATCAGGTCTTTACGGTCCATAGTTACTTGGAGTTAAGTGTTTTTATCATCTCTTTGCGGGCTGCGGATATGGAACTCTTTATGCTGCCCTTGGGGCGTCCGGTTACGGCGGCTATCTCGTCCAGGGAGAGACCGGTGGCTTTCAACCGCAGCAGGCGGCGTGTCCCTGTAGGAAGCTTCTCAAATGCTTTCCCTGCTATGCTCTCCGCCTCTGACAGTTCAATGCGTGTTGACGGGTCGTTTCCGTCTGGAAGCCACTCAGGCAACGCCTGGCTTTTTGCTCCGTGCCTTTTCCTCCAAATGGAAATACAGCTGTTTTTTGTGGCCGATACGGCCCAGGCCTCAGCATTGCGGATCTGATTTCCTTCCTGTGACGCCATCCATAGCCTGAGAAGGACATCCTGCACCACATCCTCTGGATCCTGGTCCATCCTGGATGCCCTGAGGAACTTCTTTGCCAGGGCAAGGACCTTGGGCCTGATGCGTGCAAGTTCTATTTCCAGCGTCTTTTCCATACTTCATAAAACAAGACGCAAAAACCGTGAAAAGTTAATTGGAATAAAGAAATGATTGAGGGATTGTATATCTTTGCAGGGATGAAGATTTGCGTGGGACTTTCAGGAGGCGTGGACTCCAGCGTTGCCGCCCTGCTGCTCAAGAGGCAGGGCTATGACGTGTTTGCTATGTTTATGCAGAACTGGCACGACACGGAGGGCACCCTGCACGGAGACTGCGAATGGGAGGAAGACAAGTTTGTGGCGGAAATGGTGGCTCGCAAGATAGGCATCCCCTTCTACTTCGTGGACCTTTCCAAGCAATACCGCAAGCGGGTCGTGGACTATATGTTCGACGAGTATTCCAAAGGCCGCACCCCCAACCCCGACGTCCTGTGTAACAGGGAGATAAAGTTCGATGCCTTCCTGGCCGCGGCCCGGACCCTTGGCGCGGATATGGTGGCCACAGGCCACTACTGCCGCAAGGAAGAGTTCACCGGGCCGGACGGAAAGACAATGTACCGCATCCTCGCTGGGGACGATTCCAACAAAGACCAGAGCTATTTCCTGTGCCAGCTTTCACAGGAGCAGCTTGCCTGCGCAATGTTCCCAATCGGGGAGTTGGACAAGCCTGAAGTGCGGCGCCTTGCCAAGGAGGCGGATCTGCCTTCGGCCGACAAGAAAGACTCCCAGGGCATCTGCTTCGTGGGAAAGGTGGACCTGCCGGTGTTCCTCCAGCAGCAGCTAAAGAGCGTAGAAGGCAATGTGGTGGAAGTCTACGACAAGTTCTATCAGGACAGCCCCAAATACGCCCTGGACGCCTCCCTGCTGGCCAAGGGAGTCAATTGCACTGACGATGAGCTTCTGGAACTCTCCACCCCCGTCGACTACAGTTCCATCACCTTCCAGACAGAGACCTACCGCGTCCGCAACCACCACGCAAAGAAGACCCGCTACAAAGAAAACCCCTGGGGAAAGATTATAGGAAAGCACGACGGCGCCCAGTTCTACACCATAGGCCAGCGCAAAGGCCTGAACATAGGTGGCCACAAGGATCCGGTCTTTGTCCTGGCAACGGACATCACCTCCAACACCATCTATGTTGGAGAAGGCCACTCCCACAAGGGCCTGCTGCGCAGCTGCCTTCGTATAGATCCTGACGAAATCCACTGGATCCGCCCCGACCTCAGAATGGAAATTGGGGAAAACCGCCGATACCTGGTGCGCATACGCTACCGCCAGCCCCTGCAGCAGGCTACCCTGCTAATGCGCTCCAACGGGCTCTATATCCTGTTTGACGAACCGCAAAGGGGCATTACAGCCGGGCAGTTCGCCGTATGGTATACGAAAGAGCGGGAAATGCCCGGTTCCGGGGTCATCTCCCGCTGAGAATCCTGTCCAGCCTCAGTTTAACGGTTGACCAGGCTGTTTATCAAATTGTCAAGGGATCCGTCATACGCTATCTCCTTGAGCCTGTTCAATTCAATTGTACCCAGGTCGGAGGTAAGGGTGATGTCCGTATCGCCTGCATTTCCGTGCCAATCCCGTCCGTACAGATTATAAACGGTTATTATCCCGTTCTCTTCTGAATAGACAAAAGTATCAAAGGTATAATTGTCTATGTAATCTACTCCGCAGTCATTCCAGAAATCCGGGCCATACTCCCGAGGATACCACATAAAATGGGAGAAGGCAAGCAGAGGAGGGGTTTTTGTACCGGTCACCGGATCTGTATACGCATCGTAAAAAGTAGCAAAGTAACCGTGCCACTGGAGCATTCCGTAAGGCAGGAGATGGTCTTCGACCACCTTTACCTGATACTGGTGCATAGACATAGTATAATTGTCAGGCAGTTTTTCCTTGACTCCATTACTCATTCCAAACCAGTCGCATCCGGTAAGCGTCAACAACAGGAAGGAGAGGATCAGAAACTTCTTCATATATGTATCTGTGTTTGATTAGTGGCAACAAAAAAAGGGAAAGCTGGATACATCGCACCGCTACAACCTCTTACCCTTGCTGTATTCCTACCCTGGGGGAGTTGGGAGGGAGCTGGTCGTGTAAGACTTTCCCCACGCAAATATATAAATAATTTCCTAATACGCCGTTTATTCGGACGTATAATTGTCAAAGTATCCCTGGACGAGCACTACTGGCGTACCCTTGTCTCCGGAGCCGGAGGTAAGGTCGCACAGCGAGCCTATGAGGTCCGTGAGCTGGCGCGGAGTGGTTCCTTCGGACACCATCTTGCCCTTGAGGTCAGCGTCTTTGGCCTTGATGCTTGCGCTGATCGCGTCGCGCAAGGCCTCGCCGCTGAGACCGGCAAAGTCATTGTCTGCCAGATACTTGAGCTTAAGCTCATTGGGGGTTCCCCTGAGACCGTCAGTAAAGGCCGGAGAAACAACAGGGTCTGCAAGTTCCCAGATCTTGCCCTGGGGATCCTTGAAGGCGCCGTCTCCGTATATCATAACCTCTACGTGCTTTCCGGTGGCATCAAGGATACGTTTCTGGATATCAAGAACCAGTCCCTTGCATTTGTGCGGGAAGAGTTTCACGGTATCTTCCGTAGCCTTGTTGGATCCAAGCAGACCGTAATCCTCGTTAAAACCGCTTCCGTCCACGGAAGAAGTGAGGATATCGTCCATTCCAAGGACAATGCGGGCTCCGGCATCCAGCAGGCGTTTCTTTGTGAGCTTGCGGGTATGGATGTCGCAATTGATTACAACGTCCGTGTAGTCCAGGATTGCCTTGGCCTGATTGGCAAAGATTACCTCTACCTCGGCTCCGCATTCCTTTACCAGGTTTGCGTAATAATCGACATAGTCGACTCCGGTGAATTCGTGCTTTACAACGCCAAAGTGCTTGCGGTATTCCTCAAGGGTAAGCACGTCGCAATACGGATTGACGCCGGAATTCTCAATGGCCTCAACGCTGATAAGGGCGTTGCCCACCTCGTCTGAAGGGTAGCTGAGCATAAGGACAACTTTCTTGCATCCCATTGCCATTCCCCTGAGGCAGATGGCAAAGCGGTTGCGGGAAAGGATAGGGAAAATGATTCCGACGGTTCCACCGCCGGTCTTCTCCTTAACATCCTTTGCAATGGCGCTTACGGGAGCGTAATTGCCCTGGGAACGGGCTACGACAGATTCTGTGACTGATATCACATCCCTGTCACGGATTTCGAAATTTTCTTCAGAGGCTGCAGCGAGAACGCTTTCTGTAACAATGGCTGCCAGGTTGTCTCCCTCTCTGATAATAGGGCACCTGATTCCGCGGGACACAGTCCCCACTCTTCTTTGATGATTCTTCATTGGTTTTTCTACTAACTCACAAATATAACAATTATTTGCATTGTCAACCATAGTGTCACCATTCTCAGAATCATAAATTAATCAGTGAGTGAAGTGTAACCTATGAGTGAAAAGTAATCTATGAGTGAAAAGTTTTTTTATAGAGAAGAAAAATTTATGAAAGAAGAGTAATTAATGAGAGAAAAGACCCTTAGGGCTGAAAGTGATTTGGGCGGAGCCTCTTGTTATTACACTTTCAGCCCTAAGGGTCTTTTCTCTGATATAACCTATTTAAAAACTATTTACCTGGGATGGCTGCTACGCGCCAGAAAGCCTCGTGGGGTGTAAGGTCCCTGTTGAACAGCAAAGGATAGTTTGTGCGGCCCGGAACGGGGTAACTGTTCTTCCAGGAGGAGCCGTCGTGGGTTCCCCAGAAAGTCACGCGGTCAATAACGTCCCTGTGGTCGTAGAATATGCGGAAGAGTTCTTCGTACCTGTCCGCAAGCTGCTCCTCGACTTCTGCGGGAAGGCCGTCGCGGTAAGGGTCAAGGAACTCCTTGAACTCCTCAAGCTGGAACTGGGGCTCGGACATTGACTGACCAATTATCTGGCCCTCCTTGGTAAGGGGAAGGACGTCAACGTCTATCTCAGTTATCATCACCTTCACGCCCAGGGCGGCTATCTTTTCTATAGCCTCCTCCACATAGTGGTTCTTGGGGTAATTGAGACCCCAGTGGGCCTGGATGCCCACGCCGTCTATTCGGATGCCTTCTTCCTGGAGCATCTTGACAAGGTGGAGGACGCCTTCCAGCTTGGAAGGACGCCACACGTTGAACTCATTGTAATAGAGCTCGGTGTCAGGGGCATACTGCTCCGCGAAGCGGAATACGGTCTTGACAATCTCGTCGCCGTATTCTTCGCCTCCAAAAGCGTGTACCCATCCCTTGTCACGGTATCCGCCTTCTTCTGAAACAATCTCGTTGATAACGTCCCAGGCGTCTACCCTGCCCTTGAAGTGGGTGCAGACGGTCTCTATGTAACTCCTGAGAGTCTCAACCAGTTCATCGTGGCTCTTGGGCTTGCCGTCCTTGTCGTTCCAGAAGAATTCAGGGGTCTGGTTATGCCAGCAGAGGGTGTGTCCCATCACGAACATATCGTGCTCTACGGCAAAGTCCACATACCTGTCGGCCCTTTCCCAATTCCAGACATCAGGCCTGGGATGAAGGGACTCCGGCTTCAGCTCGTTGCCGGGAGTGAGTGTGTTGAAGTGCTTGAGGATCAGGTCCACAAGTTCCGGGTTACGGCCGCTTAAATCAAATGAGCTGACTGCGGCGCCCATCTTGAAGGCGTCTTTATAGACATCCTTCAACGCAGGTGTCTCCGCCGGGTGCTGCGGCTGACCTCCGGAACAGGCCGGAAGGATCAGCGCAAGCGCCAGACATATTTTGTGAATGGTCTTCATCTCACTTTATTTAAGAGGTGCGAATCCTTTGAACTCCCACTTTGAATTGTCGCTGCTGAAGTCGAACGGGGCAAGCGTCGGAGAGCAGTCGCCAAGGGAAACCAGCGCATAAGGCTCGTCGTGTCCGGGGATGGACCTTGGCATTATACGGTATGTTCCATCGGTGAGCTGGTCAATGCGCCACAGCTGCTCAGGAGCTCCGGTGAACTCCGGAACAGTGTCCACTTCCGCCTTCTCGTTGGCTGCAAGGGCGCGGTTGGTTCCGGCAATCACTATCTTGTAGTAAGGGCCTCCGAGATAACCTCCAGCCTCAGGGACGGGGATTATGCTCCACCTCTGCCAGGGACGGCCCATATAGTAACCGTTCCTTGCGCCTATCACGCCCTTGGGCCAAGTGTCAATCACATCCTCCAGTTTCTGCTGCTCGATAGATACCACAGGCTGGTCAGTGGCGCCGCGGCTGAATCCGCCCATAGCGCCCTGAGCGCGTACGAAGTCAACTTCCAGTTCAAGCGCATAACCGCTCCTGACGGACTTGATCTCGTAAGTTCCCTCCTTGAAGGCCTCGCCTGCTTCCGGCCATCCGTTCTTCCAGAGAAGAGGACGGATGCCCAGCACGCTGCGGCCGCTCTGGTCCATATCGGCCTCCCAGTGGAAAGACATCTTCTCTACGCCTTCCTCAATGATGTAACGTCCAAAATGGCCAGGACCTATGAGCCTTTCCTCTGAGGTGATGACGGACTTGCCGCCACCCTCTATCATAGAGCGGCCAACGTTGTCGATGAAAGGACCCTGGGGATTCCTGGAGCGTCCTACTACAATGTTGTAAGTTGCATTCACGCCGTCGCAGCAGGTTCCGTGGGTTCCAAGAAGGTAGTACCATCCGTCACGGTACATCATTGTGGATGCCTCCATATTCCTTCCCACGTCTATGGCCTCGTTGTCCTCTACGCGGAATCCGGTCTTGGGATCTACCTCAACCTGGCGGATATGGCCGAAATATGTACCTGTGGTGAGCCAGAGCCTTCCGTCAGGACCCAGAAGGACACCTGGGTCGATGGCGTTGAAGTCCTCGTCTACCAGGGACTCGACTACCAGGACGGGATCCGAGTATCCAAAGTCCGGGGACTCCGGGTCAAGGGTCTTGGTCCACATTGTCATAATCTTGCTGGCGTGACCGCCGCCCATACCGCCTCCGGTGGTTCCGTAGATGACAAGGTACCTGTCGCCAATCTTAATTGCGTCAGGGGCTGCGCCTCCACCGGGCCTTACGGCTCCGCTGTGCCAGCTCCAACCGTCCTCGGAGATCAGGCCTCCGCCGCCGGTTCCAAATGTGTAGTATTTACCGTCGCACTCCACAATGGTGGAAGGATCGTGGATATAAGGGGCTCCGGTCTGGGCAAACATAATAACGCCCGACAGGAGCAAAGCTGCTATGATGATTATTCTTTTCATAATTGTCAGGGTTTATTAGTTGCACGTAATTGTAAAGTTCCTTACCGGTTTGCCGGTGTCGTCAATGAAACGGGCGCAGAACTCGCTCATTCCGGGGCCGTTCATAGTTACTCCGCGGAGGATGTTCTTGCCTTTATGCAGGGTGATGCGGTCAGAGACAGCGCTGTCAACACCCATATGGCGGTCACCTGCAAGCAGGAGGAGTTCCTCTCCGTTCACCCACCAGCGGGCAGCCTTGTTGGAGCCTACCGCAAGCCTGACGTTCTCTATGTCTTCCTCGCAGTTAATCACTGTTACTGTCCAGAAAATGACGCCGTAACGGTCTTTGTCAAGTCCTGTTGCAAAGCGGAAAAGCTTTACAAAGAAATGGTCGCTGTCAAGGGCGTGCCAGGTCAGGGTGGCTTTCACGAATTTGGGCTGCTGCCCCTGAGGGGCGGCGGGCCTGTTGGAAGTAAGGTTTACCGGGGGCTGATACTCCATAGTAACCTTCACCTTGTCGCCGTCCTTTGGGATTACGGTATACTGACCGGGGAAATATTCCACGCTGAGGTTCTCACGGGTGTAAGTGTCAGTAAAGACGCGGTTGGTGGAGTTGGGCTTGCTGATTGGCTCCAACATCATCCAGCGGCGGATAAAACCTTTCTCGTCAGGAGTGGCGTAAGGGGTGGTGACGGGCTTGAAATAGCCTTTCAAGGCTTCCGCCACGTCAATCTTGGCGTTTTTCTTCTGGGCGTTTCCGGTGGCCGCCGCGGCGGTCACCAGGAAAACTGCCAGAAGGATCTTATTCATTATCTTCATTGAGTCAGTGTTTGTTGAGGTTCCACTTTGAATTATCGCTGTCAGGGTCGAAGACACCCAGTGAAGGTGTGCTGTCGGCCACGGATATCAGCACCAGCTCCTGGTCTGTTCCCGGCACTAATTTAGGCATAATCCTGTAAGTTCCGTCTGTCAGCTGGTCAATTCTCCATAGTTGCTCAGGTGCTCCGGTGAATTCCGGAACGGTTGTGATTTCCCTGTCTGCCGTTGCGGTCAGGGTCCTGTCTGTTCCTGCAAGGGTGATCTTGCAATAGGCTCCGCCTATGTAGCCGCCAGCCTCAGGAACTTCAGTTATTACCCAGGCCTGGTGAGGACGGAAGAGTTCAGGGCCTATGCGGAGGTCTATGTTGCCTTCCGGCCAGGTGCCTATCACATCTGACAGTTTCTGGTCCTCAAGGGCTACTACAGGGCCATCCGCATTCCTGGACAGTCCCCTTGCACCGGTGTTCATAGGAACGTTGTTCACCGCAAGTTCAAGGGAGTATCCCCTTCTCTCGGAAACGATGCTGTATTCTCCGTTCTCGAAAGGTTTGCCGGCAACCGGCCAGCCGTCCTTCCACATAAGCGGACGGATTGCGAGCACGCTCCTTCCGCTGCGGTCAAGGTCTCCCTCGAAATGGAAGGAGAACTTCTCAATGCCGTCGCCTACGATGAAGCGTCCGAAGTGGCCTGCGCCAATCCTGCGCGGCTCGGAAGCAAGGAGAAGCCTTCCGCCTCCGTGTATCATATCACGGCCCAGATTGTCATAGTAAGGACCGGTGGGATACTTGGAGCGGCCTACGATTATCTCATAAGTTGAGTTCACGCCGCTGCAGCAGGTTCCGTGAGTGGCAAGCAGGTAATACCAGCCGTCTTTGTACATCATCTCGCCCGCTTCGCAGGAGAGAGCCACATTGACGGGGTCGCCTATCGCCCTTGCGGTAGCGGGATCGAGTTCCACTACGCGCAGGTATCCAAAATAGGTTCCGTAAACAAGCCAGAGCCTGCCGTCGGGGCCCATCATAAGGCCAGGGTCGATACCGTCGCAGTCCTCATAACCGTTGGAGCCGGCGATATCTATTGGATCTGTATATCCGAAGTCCGGAGACTCCGGATCCAGCGTCTTGTTCCACATTGCATACACGTGGGAGCCGTAACGGACTCCCTGGACGCCGCCAGTGGAATAAACCACCAGGTAGCGGTCGCCAATCTTTATGGCATCCGGTGCCACTCCGCCGCCCGGGCGAACGCCGCCGCTGTGCCAGTTCCAGCCGTCCTCTGAAATGAGGCCGCCTCCACCTGTACCAAATGTATAGTACTTACCGTCGCATTCAACAACGGTGGATGGGTCGTGAATGTAGGGGCTTCCTATCTGTGCCGATGCGGCTATAGTCATCATTGCGGCAATTGCCGTCGCCATTATTCTGTTTCTCATACTACCTCTTCTTTAATAATGATGATATCGTATAGCCTGTGACGGGCTCGCCTTGCTCATCCAGGAAGCGGAGGCAGAACGTTGCCATTCCCTGGCCGTTGAGGACGGCGCCGCGAAGGATGTTCCTGCCCTTCTTGAGGGTAACCCTCTGGGAAGCGCAGTCGTCCACTATAAGGTCGCGGTCGTTTGTGAGCCTGAGGATTTCCTTGTCGTTCAGGTACCATACGGCACCTGAATTGGCACCTCCGGCAAGCCTTACGTTCTCAATGTCTTCCTCACAGTCTATGATGGTCACAGCCCAGTACATCTGCTGGAAATATTCCTTGCCGTAGCCTTCCGCAAAGCGGAGCAGGTTGACAAAGAACAGCTTTGAATCAAGTGAATGCCACACCAGGTTGGTCTTGCCAACCTTTGCTTTGGAACCGTCCACGGGAATGACAGTATACTGATCCTTGAAGTATGTCTCAGCCATTGCTTCAGACAGGAAGTTGTCTGTGAGCATACTGTTACTGCTGAAGGTCTTCGCGATTGGCTCCAGGATAGTCCATCTGCGGATGAAGCCCTCCACATCGGGGGTTGCAGGCGAGGCTGTCGCAGGAGTGTAGTAATCGGAGAATTGCGCTTTGTCGCCTTCCCCCGCGGCGAAAGCCTGCAGGGAAAGGAGACAAGCGGTGAAAAGGTATAAAGCCTTAATAACCCAACGATTCATATATACCTATGTTGATGACCTGCTACCAGCCGGGGTTCTGGCGGATATTAGGGTTGATTGATGTTTCCAGGTCAGGGAACGGGAAGAACTCGTGCTTGCCTTTCTGGAAGCCGGCTCTCTTTCCTGTTTCCTTGTTGAAATTATGCATTACTACATATGGAGAGTGGTAATCTGTCTTAGTGGCAGGATCCGGGTCGATGAAATGGTCGTGGAGTGTAGGGATGTCTGAGCCTGCGGCTTCCATACCTGCGGTGTCTCCCCAGCGAACGCAGTCAGGGAAACGGCAGCCTTCGCACCAGAGTTCGAACATCTTCTCGTTCTTTACGACGTCAAGGGTAAGGGTGGTGGCGTAGTTTGCCTCAGGGATTCCTGCCCTCTGCTGGATCTGGCGGATAACCTCAAGTCCCTTGTCAAGCTCCTTGCCTGTCTGTACGCAGCACTCTGCATACATAAGGAGAACCTCTGCATACCTCATGATGAGGAAGTTCTGTGCAGGCCAGATGGAATGACCCTCTACGTCTTCGGCACTTATGAGCCTCTTCTTCTGGAGGTACATGCAGTTGCCATAGAGGCCGCGGATATCCTTGAGTCCTCGTGTAGGATCCTTATACTTCTCCTCCTTTGTCATAGGAGTACCGTCCTCCTTGATATCGTTACTGTAATGCAAGTCGGTGATGATTTCGTCATATGAAACCATAGTAGCCTTGCGCCTGAAGGAATCTCCGTCATTTGCAATGAACTTGTCGGCGAAATCCTTGCCTACTCCAAGGCCTCCCCAACCGTTGAACCTCATACCAACCTCGGTAGGAAGGCCGGCAAAACGGTCGCCTCTCCAGCACCACATATTGGCTGCCTGCCAGATGGAGCGGAAACGCTGGGTTCCATTGGAAATGTTTGCGTTCTCCACTACGCTGAGCTCGAAAATCTTCTCTGCGTTGCCGTCGCCCTCGATGTGGAACATCTTCTCATACTGGTCTCCGGGAACGAGAGAATAAGAACCGGAGTCGATGACTTTCTTAAGGTCTGTGAGAGCCTTGTCATACTCCTTGGCAAACATCCAGGACTTTCCTGCAACTGCATATGCGAAACCCTGGGTAGCGACAACTGCAGCCTCGCCGTCGGCGGCGCCATTCCTCTTTCTCATATAAGGAGCTGCCTCTTCGCACTCTTTTGCGCACCACTCCAGCAAACCCTTCTGGCCGCCTTCATAGTTGGCAGGCTTGTCTCCTCCCTCAAGTACGTGGTCAACAAGGGGTGGATCGTTCCAGCCGATAGCCAATGTCATATGGATCCACGCACGGATTACGCGGGCCTCGGAGATGACACGGTCCTTGATGGCGCTTTCGCCATACTGGAAGTGGTCGGTGATAAGGTTGCAGCGATGGTTCGCAAGATAGAGGTTCCTGTAGCAGGATGAAATGATATCGTTTGAAGGGTCGTAACGGAATTCGTTGACCGCAGCCTGAAAGTCATTGTTACCATATTCCTTGCAGGCAGCATACAGGTCGTCACCAGGAAGGTTGAATGCGAACACCCAAGGAGTGTAGATCATGGTACCGCGTACTGATACTGTACCAAGCTGGACAAGGAGACGGGCATACATAGCCGTCGCGGCGGACTCGGCATCTTCATCGGTGATGTAGAAGGACTCCATAGGAATGACTCCCTTCTGAGGTATCTCAAGACGGTCCTCGCTACAAGCGGAGAAAAGAAGACCAGCCGCAAAAATCAATGGAATGATATATTTTTTCATATTGATAAGCACTTTAAATGTTTAGAACCTGATGTTGATACCTCCGATGAGTTTGGTAGTGGTAGGATATGATCCAAGGTCAAGTCCCATTGCGTTGGCGTTACCGGTTGTAGCGGTTTCAGGATCGCATCCCGGATAATTCCTTGTGAAGCAGAAGAAATCGTCTGCGGAAACATAAACCCTTATGCCCTTGATGAAGAACTTCTTGAGGAGGTTTGCAGGCAGGGTGTAACCCAGCTGGATCTGCTTGATCTTGAAGTAGCTTCCGTCAAATACGACGCCTGATGAACTCCAATAGGTCCACTCGCTGGCAACTGAGATACAGCTTGGAACTTTGGCGTTCCTGTTCTCAGGTGTCCAGGCATTGTCATAGAAGTAGCGGAGGGAGTTGCGGAACGGACCATCGGCCTGGTAGTACAGGTTGAAGATCTTGTTGCCCTGGGTTCCAGCACCGTAGATGTTGAGGTCGAAGCCTCTCCACTCTGCGGAAATGGTAAGTCCGAAGGTATAGTCAGGAATACCGCTTCCTACGAATGTCCTGTCTCCGTCATCCGGGTTGCCGTCACCGTTGAAGTCCTCGAATTTAGGGGATCCGTCAGGGTGTGTGGCATCTCCTTCATATACGCCAAGGTAGTTGTAAGCGCGGAAGTACCAGATAGGATAACCTACTTCGAAGGCGGTCTTCATACGGTTGTTGTAAGAAAGGCCGGCGTTCTCAAGACGGTAGATGGCAGGATCAAGGTATGTAACCCTGTTCTTGAGTTTGGAGATGTTACCGGAAATGGTGTAGTTGAAATCTCCAATGTTGTCCTTCCAGGTAAGTTCGAGTTCGAGACCCCTGTTGAGAACGCTACCACCATTGACATATGTAGAACCAACTCCAATTTCAGGGATAGGGTTGATGCTGACAAGAAGGTCATTGGTAATCTTGTTGTACCAGTCCAGTCCAAGGGTGAGCTTGTTGTTGAAGAAGCGGGCGTCGAGACCAAGGTCAAGCTGGTCTGATGTCTCCCACTTCAAGCTGGGGTTTGCGAGTCCGCTGGGCTCTGATCCGTAAGTAACTGCGCCGTCAGTGATTCCGTACTGATACCAGGCTCCATTATAATTTACTGAGGTGGCATACTGGTATGAACCCAGGGCGTTGATGTTACCGTTCCTTCCCCAGGAAGCACGCAGCTTGAGGAAAGAAATAGCATTCTGGCCGATGTTATCCTTGAAGAAAGGCTCGTTGGAGATGGTCCAACCTGCGGAGAATGAAGGGAAGTAGCCCCACCTTGCCTTCTTGGAAAGCTTGGATGAGTCATATGCATCTGCACGGAAGTTTGCCTGGAAGTTATAACGGTTGTCATAACTGTAGGTGAGACGTCCGTAGTAAGAGATGTTGGCGGACTTGCCCGGAGTGTTGCCGATGGTCTTCTTGGTGGTCTCGTTGGCATTTACAAAGCCTATATACTGGAAGTTAGGCTCATATCCGCTGAGGATGTCCGGTCCGGAGGCGCTTGCGCTTACACCGTCTGAATTATTCTCGATGTATGACATACCAGCCATAAGGCCGATGTTGTGCTTGCGCAATGTCACATTGTAGTTGGCGAAGTTTTCCCACTGGTAGTACCAGGAGTAGGTGTTGCTTGCGGAGATGCTGTAATCATCTGAGTAAGTCTGCTTGTTGGCATAGTAAGGAACGCTGTAGCTGTGGTTGCTTCCGGTATTTACACGGTAACCGAACCTGGAAGTGAACACGAGTCCCTTGAAAGGAGTGATGTTGGTATACAATGTTCCACGGAAGTTGATGCCCTGGCTGTAAGAATTTGTCTTGTCACGCTGGAGGAGCGGGTTGCCGTGGTCATCGTCAATGTACTTTGAGGTAGCGTAGTAGAGTCCGTTGGTAGGGTCCTTGAGAATATTCTTTCCTTCCATATATGCCTGATACATTGTGTTGGCGAACTGGGAAGGATCTGAATAATATACAGGAGTAAGAGGATCCAGGGTCATAACCGCATTGAGGAAGTTTCCATAGCGGGCCTGCTGAGAAACAGACTTTGTGAAAGACTTCTCAATGGAGTTGTTTGTTCCTACGGTGATCCAGTCATAGATCTTATAGTCTGCGTTGATCTGGGTGGAGAGACGCTTGTAGACGTCCTTGTCTCCCTTTACGATACCGTCGTTGTAAGCATAGTTGAGGGAAGCGAAGTAATTTCCCTTGTTGTTTCCGCCCTGGAATGTAAGGGCGTGCTGCTGTGAAAGGCTGGGACCGAAAACTACGTCGAACCAGTCAGTGTCTGTTCCGTCATATTTGTTCTGGGCAAGTGTGGTCTTCATATCGAAGCCGGATGCCTCCTTATACTTGATCCAGTCCTCTGCATTGAAGAGCTCAGCCTTCTTTCCAAGTGCCTGGCGGGTCAGTTTCACATCGTAGGTGATGCTGGATGTTCCGTTGCTGGCCGCTCCGGTCTTGGTGGTGATGAGAACTACACCGTTACCTGCCTGGGCACCGTAGATGGCTGCGGAAGCTGCATCCTTGAGGATTTCCATTGACTCGATCATTGAAGGATCAAGGTAGTCGATCCTGTCAACCTTTAGGCCGTCCACAATGAGGAGAGGTCCGAGGTTTCCTGAGTTGGAAGAGTAACCACGTACGCGGATTGAAGCGCGGGCGCCCGGAGCTCCGGAGTTGTTGAGGATCTGAACACCGGCTGCCTTTCCCTGGAGGGCGGCTGCGGCGTCTGTGGTAGAACGGTTTACAAGGTCAGCGGAGCGCACCTGGGCCACTGATCCGGTTACGTCGCTCTTCCTCTGGACACCGTATCCGATTACCACGGTTTCTTCAAGGAATTCTGTGTCCTCTTTGAGGACTACATTGTAGACGGATTCGGAACCCACTGTGATTGTCTGGGTCGAATAGCCGATAAATGATACGCTGAGGGTAGCACCCACGGGAACTGAAAGAGTGTACTTTCCGTCCATGTCCGTGATGGTACCTACACTGCTGTTTCCGACCACGATGACGGAAGCGCCAATTACGGACTGTCCTGATTCATCTACGACAGTACCGGAGATGGTCTTCGTCTGGGCGAAGGCGCTCACCTGGCCGAAAATTGCAGCCATCGCCACGAAAGCGAGGGCACACAACTTGCTTAGAAAATTTTGTTTCATAAATTAGTGTTTGGTTATAATTGGTTATTGGTTGAAAGTGCAAATCGTTTTACTAATTTACTTTTCGTATATATTGTATATATGTAAGTAACGAATCAATAACTATAATGGAATCAAAACGCGGCGTTTATCTTTTATCATTTGATTCGTTTTTATTATTTTTCCGGTAGAATTGCCTATCTGGCAGGAGAATACGCCAGGAATGTAAAAATCGGATAAGAATGTATAAAAGATTCAATATTGACATTAAGCAGTTATATTGTTATACCTTCTATTATGACTAAGTCATACATTTGTAGTATGAATAGATTCCGGTTGACAATTATTGCGATGCTTTTGGGATGCCTGGTCGCAGGCGCCTCCCAGCCACATCATTTTTACGCCCGTTTCACCAGTTGGGAGGGACTGCCGGAAGCCTATCTCTCCTCTGTTTGCCAGGATGGCATAGGGCGCCTGTGGGTGGGATCCAAGGAAGGAGTGTATTACTACACAGGCGAAGAGTTCGTCCCGTTCACCAATCCTGATTATCTGGCCGGATGCGCACTCACCACCACCGCCGTGATGAAGGACTCAAACGGGTGTATATGGATAGTTTCCCCAAGAGGAACCGGATACTACGACATCTACTCTGACACTTTTTCCGTACTGGAAAACCAGGGCGTCCAGTTCAATGACGTTGACCTGACACCGGACGGCCGCATCTGGCTTACTTCTTCTCAAGGCATATACAGTTACTCGGAGCAATCAGGAAATTTATCTAGGGTTGTGGAAGGAAACTCCTTCTCCCCTTTCAGGAGCTGCGTCTCTTCCGACGGGAATATCGCATTCACGGCAAGGAACAACTCCATCTACCTGCTGGACACTTCGTCCGGCAACGTCAAGGCCGTCCGCACAGACCTGGATTCAGCCGGATACCAATTCATTGAATACGTTAGCGAATCCAAGGTTCTTGCCAGCAACGGTCTTCACGAGGTATGCCTGGTGGACCTTGAAACAGGGCATACTGAATCCATCATAGACTCCAAGATTATCCTCAACAAGGCAGAAGTGCAGTGCTTCCTCCACCACGAAGGTCTGTACTGGATAGGAACCTCTTACGGCTTGCTTATTTACGACCCGGCGAGCGACTCGCTGGAAATACAGTTCCCTGACGAGCTTAACATTGCAACCTTGGGAGCGGAAAGCGTACGTTGCCTTTTCTCCGACAGGGACGGAAATGTATGGGCCGGTACCTGGAACGGAGGACTGAGGGGATGGATGACATACGAGGAAGGATTCATCAGATTTGTCTCCGACGACGATGCCCCGCATACCCTGTTCGGCAACACCATACGTGCCGTAAGCGACGGAGCGGACGGCAATATCTGGATAGGCAGCGAGGAAGGTCTCCTATGCCGCTTCAACCCTGAAAACCAGAGTTTTGACGACTTTACAGCAAGTGCAGGGATAGCCTTTGGAACGGCAATAACGGGCATCACCCGCATCGGTCCCCTGCTGTGGATAACCACATATGGCGACGGAATTACTTCATTCGACCCTGTCAAGGGCAAGGCCGTCCGCAAGTATTCACTGGAGAGCAATGACTGCATGACGGTAATGCAGACAAGCGACGGTGAGATATTCGCCGGAACAATGCGGGGCCTATACCATCTGAACAAGGCCAAGGACGCGTTTGAAATAGTTGACATAGTTGGCACCCCATTCGTCCACTGGATAACAGAAGACAAGCAGAAACATCTGCTGTTAAGCACTTATTTCCAGGGATTGGGCATCTATGACCTCGCCACTTCTTCTTACAGGAAGGTACAGGAGGGATCGGACCTTGTCATAAACAACTTCCTGATAGATTCCCGCGGCATCCTCTGGGCCGCAACGGACGGAGCCGGCCTTTGCCGGATAGACATTCCTGCTGAAGGCGGTTCCATCACCATCAGGAGTTTCGACAAGTATTCCGGAATGCCCTCAAATACGGCAAGCAGTATAACGGAAGACGTGAAAGGATACCTCTGGGTGGCCACCACCGCAGGTCTCGTGGAGTTTGATCCGGTGAATGAGACCATCCTGAAGACTTATATGCAAAGGGATAATGTCATAGGCAAGCACTTCACCTACGGCAGCAATTACCAGACCCCGGAAGGCCAGGTTTATCTGGGAACCAATGACGGCCTGCTGATGTTCGACCCTGAGTATGTCAAGGAACGTTTCGGGCATTCACCAATCTATATCACCGACATTACCCTCGGATCCGCCGGAAGCTATGCCGTGGTTTCTCAGATAGGACGTTCCGCAATTAACTCGGAGTCCATCCGCGTCAAGCAGAAGGACGCCGCCATCATATCGCTGACGTATTCTTCAATGAATTACGCAAATCCCAATGTAGAATCTTACGAGTGTTATCTGATCAAAAGCGGCTTCCTTAACCATATCATAACTGACGAGAGCCATATCTCGTATACCAACCTGCGTCCGGGATCGTACCGCTTCACCGTCAATTTCGAGAACAGCCAGGATGATTCCACCGCAGCAGGCCTGGATATTGTGATAGTCGCCCCCTGGTACCGCTCTTCCATTGCGATCCTGCTCTACATCCTGTCCCTCGCCCTCATAGCATACTGGATCTGGTGGAGCCGAAGCAAGAAAAAGGAAGAGGAAGCCATCCGACGCCTGGAGCTTGTGGAGGCCAAGAAAGAGAAAGACCTCGCCCACGAGAAGATGGACTTCTTCACCAACATAGCCCACGAGATTCGCACGCCAGTCTCAGTACTCCAGATCCTTCTGGACAAGACCCAGACGGAGCGCAAGTTCCCGGAGGGAATAAAGGAAGATATGAAATCTATGCGCCTGAACGTGGAGCGCCTCAAGAAACTCTGCGACGACCTTCTGGATTTCAGGAAGATGGACAACGGTCAGGCCCATATGGTGTTCGCTCCCGAAGACGTCTGCGCAATAGTACGCAAATCCATAAACTCCTTCGAGTCCGCCGCCAAGGCCCGCAACCTTGACGTCAAAGTGGAATACTCAAAGGACGCCATTATATCTTCCTGCGATGCCGATGCCATAGAAAGCGTCGTCTGCAACCTCCTTTCCAATGCCATCAAGTATTCAAACAGCCTCATAGACTGCAAGGTTACAGAAGAGGCCGGCAATATTGTCATCCGCGTGAGCAACGACGGCATACGCCTTCCCGATGAGGAAAGCGAACTCATATTCGAGCCGTTCTACCAGAGCAAAACCATTGAGAAGAACGGCACCGGTCTGGGACTTACATATTCCCGCAAGATAGCCTCCCTGCACAACGGAAAACTGTACTTTGACACTTCCGTCAAAGAACTGAATTCCTTTGTGCTAGAAATTCCTGAGACCAATCCTCAGGCCTTGCGCGCGCAGGAGTCCTCCCCCGCCGTATCCAACCCGGAGGACGATTTCCAGGACCTCCCGGGCCAGAAGGCCACAGTCCTTGTCGTGGAGGACAACGATATGATGCGCAACCTTATCCGCGACTCATTATCTTCTGACTATGAGATTCTTACGGCAGAGGATGGAGAGGAAGCACTGAACATTGTAAAGTCTTCCCGCGTAGACCTTGTCGTCAGCGACATAATGATGCCAAAGATGGACGGATGCGAACTCTGCAATGCCATCAAGGAAGACATAAGCCTAAGCCACATTCCCGTCCTACTGCTCACTGCGGCAGTTGGCGTGGAGACCCATATCCGTTCCCTCAAGTCCGGGGCTGACGCCTATATAGAGAAACCATTCAAGATGGACATCCTCAAGGCAAACATCAGCAACTTGTTCAGGAACAGGGATATACGCAACGAGCAGTTCTCCTCATCTCCTCTCTCGCACTACACATTCACGGGTGTCAGCAAGGTGGAGCTGGATTTTATGAACTCGCTCCATTCATATATATTGGACCACATATCCGAGTCGGACCTCAACCTTGACCGCCTTGCGGACGCAATGTCTGTTTCCAGGGCCACCCTTACCAGGAAGGTCAAGGCGGACACCGGTATGACCGTGAACGAATACGTGCGCATATGCCGCCTGAAGAAAGCCGTGGAGCTGCTGGCGGAGAACAATTACAGGATCAACGAGGTTGCTTACCTTGTAGGATTCTCCTCTCCGTCATACTTCACCCTGAGTTTCCAGAAACAGTTCGGGAAACTGCCTTCAGAGTTTACCAAGGAGAAAAAACAATAACACTAGAAATATGAGAGTAGTAATTGACTGTGATGACGCCGCTATAGATCTCAAGAAGGTCATTGTAGCGCATCTTGAAAAGAAAGGGGTGGAGGTTACGGACCTCGACTATCTGGGATCCCATCCCGGAGCATATTACCCTGAGATTGGATACAACCTGGCCCTCAAGATCCAGGACGGATCCTTTGAAAGGGGCATCCTCATCTGCGGCACCGGCCTTGGAATGGCTATGATAGCCAACAAGGTGAAGGGTGTGTACGCCGGCGTATGCCACGATGTATTCTCTGCCGAAAGGCTTCGCAAGAGCAACGACGCGCAGGTCCTCACAATGGGAGCCCGCGTAATAGGCCCCGAACTGGCAAAGACCATAGTTTCCGCCTGGCTGGAGTCCGAATTCCAGGGCGGCGGTTCACAGCCCAAGGTGGACCAGATGCGCGCTCTTGAAAAGAAATCATTTGAATCTAATTAATAACGCTATGCAAAAGATAATCAACGACCCGTCCTGCGTCGTGGACGAAATGCTCCAGGGCTATGTCAAGGCGCACAAGGACCTTGTTTCTACAACTGAGAACGAGCGTGTGCTCAAGTACAAGGCCTGCCCCGTAGAGGGTAAGGTAGGTATTGTAACCGGAGGAGGCTCAGGCCACAAGCCGGCTTTCATAGGATACATTGGAAAGAATATGTGCGACGCCGTTGCAATTGGCGAACTCTTCTCATCGCCGCCCGCACAGATGTTCTACGACGCCATCCACGAAGCTGACGCCGGAAAGGGTGTAGCTATCCTCTACGGAAACTACGCCGGAGACAATATGAACGTTGCAATGGCAATGGAGATGGCCGAAGAAGACGGCATCAAGGTTGCCAAGGTAGTTGCCAACGACGACGTTCCCTCTTCCCCCAAGGAGACCCGCGAGAAACGCCGCGGCGTTGCAGGAGAGATCCTGATGTGGAAAGTAGGCGGAGCAAAGGCCGCGATGGGCGGAAGCCTCGAAGAGGTTATCGCAGCTGCTCAGAAGGCCATTGACAACACCCGAAGTATGGGTGTAGGCCTCAGCCCCTGCACCATCCCCGAGGTGGGACACCCCAATTTCACCATCGAGCCCGGCTATATGGAAGTGGGCATCGGCCATCACGGAGAGCCGGGAATAGAGGTTGCAAAGCTCGAGACCGCGGAACAGATTGCAAAGAGGATGTGTAACGTGGTTCTCCCTGACCTTCCTTTCTGCGCAGGCGACGAGGTTGTAGTGCTGGTTTCAGGACTGGGATCCACTCCCCTTCTGGAGCAGTACATTTTCTACGACGAGGTTGAGAAAATCCTTACAGAGAAGGGCATCAAGGTTCACCAGGCGCTGGTAGGCAACTATTTCACCTCACTTGAAATGGCGGGCATCACCCTTACGGTGATGAAACTTGACGACGAGCTCAAGGAGTGCTTCGACCTGGAATGCAATTCAATGGGACTTACACAATATCCTAAATAGACGCACTATGGATAAATTCACTCAAGAAGCCGGCAGCCTGATAGTTGACAGGCTCATACTTGCAATACAAGAGAACAAACAGTATCTGAGCGACATAGACGGCGCCATTGGCGACGGCGACCACGGCATCAATATGAACAAGGGATTCACCCTCTGCCGTGAGGCGCTGGACAAGCAGCCTGGTGACTTCACCTACGGGCTCAAGACCCTTGGCAAGATCCTTATGATGAAGATTGGCGGATCAATGGGACCCCTCTATGGAAAGTTCTTCCTTTCAATAGGAAAGGCCCTGGACGGTGTGCCGGAGATTGGAAAAGAGGAGTTTGGCGCAGCGCTGAACGCGGCGCTGGACGCCATCCACGCCATTTCCCCCGCACAGGTGGGAGACAAGACCCTTATGGACGTTCTTATCCCCGCGCAGGAGGCATATAACGGCGCCGCAGGCACTTCATTTGCCCAAGCGCTGGACGCAATGGACGCCGCCGCCCTCAAGGGACGCGACAGCACCGTTGATATGGTTGCCAAGCTGGGCCGCTCAAGCAGGCTCGGCGAGCGCTCAAGGGGCGTGATGGACGCAGGATCCGCATCCTGCTACCTTATCCTCCACACTATGGCTGACACCATTAAAGAATTGCTGGGGGCCTAGGTTATGCTCATCGTCCTTCTGATACTGGCCATTGCCTTCATAGTCATTTCAACGACTAAGTTCAAGCTGCACCCTTTCCTGGCGCTGATAATAGCCGCCATAGGGTACGGCCTGGGCTCCGGCATCCCCCTGAACCAGATTATCCAGTCCGTGAACAACGGATTCGGCAGCACCGTAAGCTCAATTGGTATTGTGATTGTGGTTGGCTGCATAATAGGGACCTTCCTGGAGGAGTCCGGCGGAGCATACGTGATGGCGCGAAGCACCCTCAAGCTTGTGGGTGAGAAGCGCGTTCCGCTTGCGATGCTCATCCTTGGCTATTTCATTTCCATCCCGGTTTACGCGGATTCCGGATTCGTAATCCTGACCCCGCTCAACCGCGCGCTGTCAAAGAAGGCCGGAATCACCCTGGCCGCCTCAGCCTGCGCGCTGGGACTGGGCCTCACCATAACGCACTGCCTTGTGCCGCCTACCCCGGGCCCTATTGCCGCAGCGGGCATAATGGGCGCGGACCTGGGCCTGGTAATCCTGATGGGAATCACCGCCAGCATACTGCCGCTGCTCATTGCCTGGCTCTTCGTAACCAAATGGGCGTCACGCACTTACATTGACCCTGCGCCCAACGAGAGCGATGCTGACATTGTGGAGAAGGTGGCACACGCCCCATCAGCCACAAAGTCTTTCCTGCCGGTTGTCATTCCTCTGGTGCTCATCGTGCTGAAATCCGTGGCATCCTTCCCTTCCGAGCCCTTCGGGAGCGGTACATTCGCCACCGTGATCAGTTTCATAGGCGAGCCTGTCGTGGCCCTGCTCATTGGAATGGTACTGTCTTTCACCCTGCCAAAGAAATTCGACAAGGAGATGCTCTCCACCACCGGATGGGTGGGCAAGTCGCTGTCTTCCGCAGCCATCATCATCCTGATAACCGCCGCAGGCGGATCCTTTGGAATGATCCTTCGTGACTCCGGAATCGCAGACGTGCTGGGCGACGCCCTTTCCAAGTACAACCTTGGCATATGGCTCCCGTTCCTGATAGCTTTCGCGCTCAAGACCGCCCAGGGATCATCTACGGTGTCCATCATAACAACGGCTTCCATAGTAGCTCCTCTGATGGGTGTGATGGGATTCGTCTCCCCTCTTGAGAAGGCTATCCTGGTCACCGCCCTCTGTTCAGGAGCAATGATGGTGTCCCACGTGAACGACAGTTTCTTCTGGGTGGTGACACAGATGTCCGGAATGAACGTGAAGACCGGATACAAGCTCCACACTCTGGGAACGCTGCTGTGCGGATTCGCAGCAATGCTTACAATGACCTTTGTATATTCCATTTTCTGTTAATATGAACAAGAAATCCATACTTGAAATCAAGTCCGTTTATACGGCAAACGCCTTCAAGATTGAAGGCAAAACATATGTAGGAGCCGGCTCGGAGACTACGCCGGCAGTGTATGTCCAGGATCTTGCCACAGGCGAGTCAAGCCTTGTGGACAACTGCCCGGGCGGAGTGATGAGCTTTGTGCCCGTCCCCGGCCATCCGGATCTTTTCTATTCCATCCAGGGACTCTTCCCTCCTTTTGTAGGAGCTGACGCAGGCGTGTATATGCACCGCAGGGAGGAGAACGGATGGGAGACCGTAAAGGCCATGGACCTCCCCTTCGCGCACCGCTGCGACATCCTTGAGAAGGACGGCGTGTGCTACGTATTCGCCGCATCCTGCAGCAAATTCAAGGAGAATCCCGCAGACTGGTCCCTCAGCGGAGAACTCTATGTAATCCCTCTGGACCCTGAAACCGGGGTTCCGGGCGCCCCTGAGCTGGTTTACAACAAGATCTGGCGCCACCACGGAATGCTCAAGGCATGCATAAAGGGAGAGGAGACCATCCTGTTCTCCGGAGCCGAAGGCATATTCTATATGGTCCTGGAAAACGGAAAATGGGCCGCCAAACTGCTGTTCGACCACGAGGTGAGCGAATTCAGCCTCATTGACCTTGACGGTGACGGCGTTGACGAACTTGTAACCATAGAGCCGTTCCACGGCAACACCCTGAACGTTTACAAATGCACTGACGGCCAATGGAACAAACTGTTCCAGGACGAACTCTGGTTCGGCCACGGACTCAGCGCCGGAATGTTCAACGGCGAGCCTATATTCGTAGTGGGCAACCGCCGCGGTCCCCTCACGCTGAATATGTACCGCCGCTGTGAGGACGGCAGCTTCAGCCGCGAGACACTCGAAGAGGAAGCCGGCCCTACCCAGACCCTGGTTTTCACCGCCGACGACGGCACAGACTACATACTGAGCGCCAACCAGCTCAAGAACGAAGTTGCACTTTATTACCAACCTATGGACAGCAAATCAAAGAAAATAGGACTCATTGGACTTGGCGTAATGGGCAAGCCAATGGCCAAGAACCTGCTTAAGGGCGGTTTCGACCTTACAGTATTCGACATCAAGCAGGAGCCGGTTCAGGAAGTGGTTGCACTTGGCGCAAAATGCGCCGCAACCCCCGCAGAACTTGCAGCCAATTGCGATGTAATAATCACTATGCTCCCCAACTCTCCTCACGTAGAGGCAGTTGTATGCGGCAAAGACGGAATCCTTGAGACAGTTCGTCCCGGATCGGTATTCATCGATATGAGCTCCATTTCTCCGGTGGTTTCAAAGAAACTCTGCGAGATTGTGGCAGAGAAGGGCGTTGAGATGCTCGATGCTCCAGTAAGCGGAGGCGAGCCCAAGGCAATTGACGGTACAATGTCAATTATGGTTGGAGGAAAGAAGGAAGTGTTCGATTCCGTACTGGATGTTTTCAAGGCTATGGGCGACGCCGTTACCCTGGTGGGAGACATAGGCAGCGGCAACACCTGCAAGCTGGCCAACCAGATTATGGTGGCGCTGCACCTCTCCGCCGTTGCAGAGGCAATGGTATTTGCGGAGAAGGCCGGAGTGGACCCGGAGAAGGTTTACCAGGCAATCCGTGGAGGCCTTGCCGGAAGCACGGTGCTGGACGCCAAGATGGACAGGATCCTGGACCGCAACTTCAAGCCGGGCGGACCTATCTGGATGCACACCAAGGACCTTCTGAACGTGCGTGACGCCGCTTTGGCAATAGACGCCCCTATTCCACTGACAACCCACGTGCTTGAGGCTTTCAAGGCCTGCAAATGCGACGGTCACGTAAACGATGACCACTGCGGAGTTATCCAGTACTGGGAGAAACTTGCCAACGTAATGGTAAAACGCCACGAATAAGATATGAAAACGAAGAAATTGGAAATATCCTACCAGGAGTATTCCTCCCTGGAGGAGTTGCGCCCTGAAGACAGGGAGCTCGCCATTGCTGCCATTGAAGCTATGAAGGGAGCGTACGCGCCGTATTCCAATTTCTGCGTGGGAGCGGCGGTGCGCCTGGAGGACGGCACCGTGGTAACCGGTGCCAACCAGGAGAACGCCGCTTTCCCTTCAGGCCTGTGCGCTGAAAGGACGGCAATGTTCAGCGCGGGCGCGGCTTACCCGGACAAGGCTATGGTTTCCATAGCCGTTGCCGGCGGCGCCGCGGGCGTGCTTGACCCGCATCCCGCATCGCCCTGCGGCGCCTGCCGCCAGGTGATGGCGCAATACCAGACCAAGGGCGGGAAGGATATGTCCATAATCCTTGTCGGAGACGGTAAAATACTGAAATTCAGCCGTGTGGATGACATCCTTCCCCTAATTTTCGATAACATTTAATACTAGACAGACAATATGACTCTAAGATCATTCATCCTGACAGCAGTTGCAGGATTGTTCCTGACCGCAGGAGCCTTCGCCCAGGAATCAAAGGAAGCCGCAATGCAGCGCAAGGCGGTGGACGTCATTTCCCAAATGACCCTGGACGAGAAGATTAGCATGATGATGAACAGCACCCCGGGAGTACCAAGGCTTGGAATCAAGCCCTACGACTGGTGGAGCGAGGCCCTTCACGGAGTTGCCAGAAGCGGAAAGGCCACCGTATTCCCCGAGCCTATAGGCCTGGGAGCCACATTCGACCCTGAACTGATAAAGAAGATAGGAAACGTGGTTGCAGACGAGGGACGTGCCAAGTTTGATATGTTCCGCGCAGAGGGCAACTACAGCCGTTTCACCGGACTTACCTTCTGGGCCCCCAACATCAACATTTTCAGGGATCCAAGGTGGGGACGCGGAATGGAGACCTACGGAGAGGATCCGTTCCTGACAGGAACAATGGGCTCAGCATACGTAAAGGGAATCCAGGGGGACGATCCGTTCTACCTGAAGGCAGCCGCCTGCGCAAAGCACTTTGCCGTACACTCCGGACCGGAGTCCACACGTCACAGCTACAATGCGGTTCCCACGCTCAAAGATCTGTATGAGACATATCTTCCAGCCTTTGAGAAACTTGTTAAAGAAGCTAAGGTAGAGGTAGTTATGGGCGCATACAACCGCGTGTTCGGAGACAGCGCATCGGGAAGCAAATTCCTCCTCACCGAAACCCTGAGGGACAAGTGGGGCTTCAAAGGCCACGTGGTTTCCGACTGCGGAGCCATAGATGACATCTACGGAGGACACCACATTGCCCAGGACGCCGCAGCGGCAAGCGCAATAGCCATCAAGGCCGGCCTCAACCTGGAGTGCGGAAGCTCCTTTAGGAGCCTGAAAACCGCGGTCAACCGCGGGCTGCTCACCGAGGCTGACATTGACAAGGCCCTTGAGCCTCTCATAATGACCCAGCTCAAGCTCGGTATCCTGTACGACGATCCTGACTGCCCTTATTACGGCACCCCCACTTCAGTGATTGGAAGCGCGGAGAACTACGCGGTGGCCCGCCAGGCAGCCGTGGAGTCAATGGTGCTTCTCAAGAACGCAGACAACCTCCTGCCTCTGCGCAAGAACATCCAGAACGTTTACGTTACCGGAACCGCCGCTGCCGACACCTATTCAATGATGGGTAACTATTATGGCATCTCAGAGCATTACAGCACCTATCTTCAGGGAATAGTAAGCAAGGTCAGCGCCAGCACCAACGTCAACTACAAGCCCGCCTACACCATTGTTCCTTCAAGGGACGTGAACCCCGGCAACTATGCAACCAGCCAGGCCGCTACCGCTGACTATACCATTATGTTTATGGGTAACAACGGTACCACCGAGGGAGAGGAGAGCGATGCTATCAGCTCCCCCAGCATTGGCGACCGCCTGAGCATAGACCTTCCTGAGAACCAGATGTCGTTCTTCAGGAGCGTAGTTCGTATGCGAAGCAAGAACAACCACCTTATCGTTGTCCTCACCGGAGGAAGCCCTGTCAACCTGCAGGAGATCGCAGCCGGAGCCGATGCCGTAATAATGGCCTGGTATCCGGGACAGGAAGGCGGAGACGCCCTTGCCGAACTGCTCTTTGGAGAGAAGAACTTCAGCGGAAGGCTGCCTATCACCTTCCCTCTCTCTTCCGATGCCCTTCCCGCATTTGACGACTACACAATGAAGGGACGCACTTACAAGTATATGGAAGGCAACACTATGTATCCGTTCGGATACGGCCTCTCATACGGCAGCAGCCTGTACGGAGACCTGACCCTCCTAACAAAGAAGCCCAAGATGGGTAACGCCGTAGAGGTTGAAATCCCAGTGATGAACACCGGTGACGTTGAGCGTACTGAAACCGTACAGCTCTATGTATCAACCCCTAACGCAGGTGCGGACGCTCCGTTTAGCCAGCTTGCCGCTTTTGAAAGGGTTACCTTGAAGCCGGGACAGAGCCGTACCGTACACTTTACCGTAAGTCCTGACCAGATGAAGGAGTTCCAGATGGACGGAAGCTCCAAGCAGGTTAAGGGAACCTACACCATAACGGTAGGATCCGCAGCACCTACAGAAAGGTCGGAGGAATTGGGAGCAGCGCTCAGAAGCGTAAGCTTCAAGCTTTAGAAGCGGCTGCAAGGGCGCAGCGGATACCGTCCAGCGCGCTGGACACTATTCCGCCGGAATAGCCCGCCCCTTCGCCGCAAGGATACAGACCCGGGACCTGGAGGCACTCCAGCGTTTCCGGGTCTCTTGGTATCCGGACGGGCGAAGACGTCCTGGATTCCACGCCCAGCAGAAGGGCGTCGTTGGTATAGTAGCCGCGGATGTTGATGTTCACAAGAGGGAATGCCTTGCGAAGGCGGGAAGCCACCATTTCCGGAAGCAGTTCGTGAAGCGGGGCGCTTACGGCGCCCGGGAAATACGAAGTGCGCGGAAGGTCTTCCGACACTACCCTGTGGCAGAAATCCTTCATACGCTGCGCAGGAGCCTTCACGGAACCGCTGAACGCATACATCCTGCGCTCCACGTCCCGCTGGAAATCCATCAGGCGGAAAGGGTCGTCGCCGGGGATGTCTTCAGGCTCTATTGACACCACTACCCCGCTGTTTGCCCACTTGGAATTGCGGGCGGAATTGGACATTCCGTTCAGGACAACGGTCTGTTCTTCCGTCATTGAAGGCACGAGGATGCCTCCGGGGCACATACAAAAGGAGAACACTCCCCTTCCGTCCACCTGCTCCACAAAGGAATATTCAGCCGCCGGCATTCCCGGCCACTGCTTCCCGTGATAGCGGGCGGTGTTTATGATATGCTGCGGATGCTCCACCCTGACGCCCAGGGCAAAGCCCTTGGCCTGCAGGGGAGCTCCGCGGCGCTGCATCAGTTCGTAAATGTCCCTGGCGGAATGTCCCGTGGCAAGGATTACCTTATCTGCCTTGAACTCCTTACCGTTTGCAGTGGTGACGCAGAAAACTCCTTGGGGAGTACGCTGTATGTCTGTCACGCGGGAGTCGAAATGATACTCTCCGCCGTGGTCCTCTATGCATTTGCGGATATTCTCCACTACCTCCGGAAGCTTGTCCGACCCAATGTGCGGATGGGCGTCAGTGAGTATCTTTTCCGATGCCCCGAAGGCCACCAGGCGGTATAGGACGTCGCGCACGTCCCCGCGCTTTGTGGAGCGCGTGAACAGCTTGCCGTCAGAGAAAGCGCCTGCGCCGCCTTCGCCATAGCAGTAATTGGAGTCCGGATCCACCACGCCGGTCCTTGACAGGGAGGCCATATCCGCCTTGCGGCGGTGGACGTCCTTGCCGCGCTCCAGGATGACGGGCTTCAGCCCCAGGTTAAGTAGCTTGAGCGCGGCGAACATCCCCGCCGGCCCGGCGCCTACTACTATCACTGCAGGCGCATCGTGAACATCCTTATACTCAAGTATTTGGAAAGGGACATACTCTTCTCCTGGAGAATACGCCGCATATCTGTAGCGATACACTATTTCCTTGCGTGCGTCAATGGAGCACTTGAGGAGCACTGTCCGCGGCACGGCTGAAGCCGGCAGGCCCAGCTGCCTTCTGGCCGTGGAGAGGACCTCCTGCTGTGAAGGTTCCCTTCCGGGAGGAACGGTGATGTCAAACTCTTTCATTGTCTAGAAATCCGCGATCCTGGATACAGGAGCCACGTCCAGAGGGCAGCGCTCCCCCGCCAGGTAATGGTAGTATCCGGCTATGGCTATCATAGCCGCATTGTCGGTGGTGAACTTGAATTCCGGCAGATAGACGTTCCATCCGCGTTTAGCGCCCTCCTGGAGCATACGCTCCCTCAGGCCGCTGTTTGCGGACACTCCACCTCCTATGGTTAACTCCTTGATTCCGGTCTGCTTTGCAGCCTTGATCAGCTTGTCCATAAGGATGTCTATGAGGCATTTCTGGAAAGAAGCGCAAATGTCCTCCTTGTTCTTTTCCATAAACTGCGGGTCCTTTGCCATCTCGTCCCTGACAAAGTACAGCAGGGATGTCTTGACACCGCTGAAACTGTAATCCAGGCCCTCCAGATGGGGTTTTGCGAATGTGAAACGCTTGGGATCGCCCTTCTTTGCCAGGGCGTCTATGATTGGGCCTCCCGGATATCCCAGACCCATCATCTTGGAGCATTTGTCAAATGCCTCGCCTACGGCATCATCTATGGTCTGGCCCAGGATAGTGAACTCCAGAGGGGAATCCACCCTTACTATCTGGGAGTTTCCTCCGGAAACCAGAAGGCACAGGTACGGGAACTGCGGATGGCGGTTCTCCGAGCCTTCCTGCTTTACGAATCCTGCCAGAATGTGTCCCTGAAGGTGGTTTACCATTACCAGAGGGATATCCAGCGACAGGGCCATTGTCTTGGCGAACGAGGTGCCTACCAGAAGTGAGCCCAGCAGGCCCGGTCCGCGGGTAAAAGCTATGGCGGAGAGGTCCGCCGCAGCTACGCCCGCGCGGGACAGCGCCTCGCTAACCACGGGCACTATGTTCATTTCGTGGGCCCTGGAGGCCAGCTCCGGGACCACTCCTCCGAACGACTTGTGCACCTGCTGGCTTGCTATCACGTTGGACAGCAGCCAGCCGTCGCGGATAACGGCCGCGGAGGTGTCGTCGCAGGAAGATTCGATACCTAAAATAATATCTGCCATAGTGGCGCAAATTTAGCAATAAAATCGTTAAATTTGGAGGATTAAACACTTCTGGCATAGAAAAGTCTAAGCACATACTGGGGCGCATTTTCATAGGCCTTATCCTGCTCGTGGTGCTCGCCCTCCTGCTGCTGCAGCTTCCTGCAGTACAGACCTTCGTTGCCAAGAGAGTCCTGGCCTCCCTTGAGGAGAAGTTTGACGGCAAGCTTACCGTGGGCGGCATCCAGATAGAGCCTTTCAACACAATCATCATCAATGACGCCCTCCTTCTGGACAACGCACCAGTTGCCGGCCAGGACACCGTGTTCTGTGCCCGCAACGTCACCGCCAAATTCAGTCTCAGGGACCTTATTGCCAAAGACAAACCCCTCAGTATCAAGAGCGTAAGCATCTCGGACGGAATGTTCGCCCTGATAACCGATGCGGACAAGGTGGCCAACATAACCCGCGTCTTCAGGCTGGATCCAAACCAGGAGCAGGAAAAACTGGCACTGGAACTGAACGTAGGAAAGATCAATATCAACAACTTCCGCTACAAGATGCTGTCCCTGGACCCGGACCAGCCGGAATACAGCGGCCACGGCATAAACTGGAGCGACCTTGACCTTGTCACCACCCTCTCTGCAAAGGATCTCAAGATTGAAGACGGAATAATAACCGGCACCCTTGACCACCTGACCGTGGACGAGAAGTGTGGATACAGCATAGAAGACCTCAGCGCCTCGGCAAAGGTTGGCAAAGGCCTTGCGGAAGTTACTGACATCAAGATGAAGGACCGCTGGTCCAACATTTCAATACCGCGCTTTTCAATGACCGCCCCAATAGCGGATTACTCGGACTTCGTGAACAAGGTCCGGATGGATTTTGAGATGGACCGCAGCACCGTGGATATGCAGACCATCTCCCAGTTCGGAGGCGCTACACTTGACAAACCGGTCAGCCTGGACATTGCCTCCGCCAACGGATTCGGAACAGTCAACAACCTGACTGTCAACCGCATAGATTTCCGTGAGAAAGGCGGCCTCAGCGCACGCGCCAGCGCGCGGCTCGGAGACCTGACCGGCCCCGAAGGCCTCTACCTGAACTTTGACGTCAAGGATATGGCATTCTCCGTGCCTCAGATCCAAGAACTTCTCGGGAAGGTCCTGGGACCTGACACCCCCAACCTGAGCAAATTCGGCGGCGGCAAGACCTTCAGGCTGGACGCCAAGGGGTCCGGCACGCTTGCAAGGCTCCTTGCCGACGTAAACCTCAGGAGTTCCGACGGCGGCACCCTGGACGCTTCCTGCACCCTTTCAGGGCTTGACGGCAGCGCCCCGATGAAGATAGGCGCCCTGCTCGACACCAGGGACTTTGACGTGGGCGGCATCCTTGGCATTGACCAGGTGCGCCAGGTATCCCTGCACACCTATGCCGATGCCACCTTCAAGAAAGGCGAAAGCATCCCCCAGGTCACCCTGGACACCCTTATGGTGAGCCGCCTCAACGCCCTTGGATACGATTACACCGGAATAGCCGCGGCCGGAGAACTGGTTGACAACGCCTTCAACGGCAAGATTGCCTGCAGCGACCCCAACCTCCATTTCATCTTCCAGGGTCTGCTCAGCCTCTCGCCGCAGGACCAGAACGCCATCTACAAGTTCTACCTCAACCTTGGATATGCAGACCTTAACGCCCTGAACATAGACAAGAGGGGCACCTCCAAGGTATCCCTTGCAATGGACGCCAACTATATGCGCATCCCCCAGGGAGACCTCATCGGAACAGCCGGCGTAAGCGGCGTCTACCTTGAGAACGACAAGGGCGGCTATGACATCGGAGACATCTCCATATCGTCCCACACCTCCAACGACCTTTACCGCATCAGTCTCAATTCAGACTTTGCGGACGCATCCTACATATCCAACAGGTCCATACTGCAATTCCCCAAAGCACTTATGAACATCTCCGCCCTCAAGGCCCTTCCGGTGCTGTTCCAGGGCAAGGAGCCGGTTCCGGACTGGCAGGGGGACGAATACAAGGTTGACGTGGACATCTATGACTGCTTTGACCTGCTTAGCTTTGTGATGCCCGGCCTTTACATAGCGGAAGGAACCACAATAGACCTGAACATAGACAAGGAAGGTATAATGGACGCCGCCATCAAGTCCCAGAGACTCGCCTTCGAGAACAATTACATAAAGGACGTGGACCTTGACCTGAACAACAGGGACGGCCTCATAGCAGGCCAGCTCACCGGCAATGAGGCGCGTGCCGCGGGCATAGCCCTGCGCAACACCTCCCTCATCTTTGGCGTCGCAGACGACAACATTGACGCCAGGTTCAGCTACCACAATCCTGACCTGCTGATGACCGGTGCGGACATCAGCCTCATAGGCGACCTCAGCCGCGCGGAAGACGGCACCCTTGTAATTGACGCAAGCACACAGCCCAGCATCATATCCGGTAACGGAACAGAGTGGAGGATCTCCCCTTCCAAGATCAATTTCAACAACGGCAACCTGAGCATAGGCAACCTGCTCGCAAGCGCGCAGGACCAGTCCATAACCATAGACGGAGGCATCTCCAAGACCTACGCGGATACCCTCACCCTTGATATGAAGCAGTTTGACCTTGGAGTCCTCAGCCAGGTTCTGGACGGGATGATTGACATAGGCGGAAGGGCTACCGGCCAGGCAGTGCTCACCTCCCCGCTTGGAGAGGATATGGGCCTGCTGATGAACATTGTGTGCGACAGCGCCACAATCAACCACCAGCCACTGGGAGAGCTGATGCTGGCAAGCAACTGGAACGACGAGACTTCCAGCATAGACGCCCAGCTGGTCAGCAACCTTGACGGCGGGCATCCCATACAGGTAACGGGCTCGTACTCGCCAAAGAACAAAACCGTTGACGCATCGGCGGAACTGGACGGATTTGACCTGGCATACTTTGACGGGATAGCCCCGGACGTGTTCAGCGAGATGGGCGGAAAGGTTCACGGCCTGTTCCACGTGGGCGGTCCGCTTGACAATCTTTCCATCTCCGGAGAGGACACCTTCCTGAACGGCGTAATGCTCCGCGTTGCAATGACAAACGTTCCGTATTACCTGAGCGGTCCGTTCCAGGTGAGCGACACCGGCATAACCTTCAACAACGTCACCCTGCGCGACGGCGGAAACGGAACCGGAAGGGTGCGCGGAGGAGTCAATTTCGACCACCTCAAGGACTGGCGTATGAATATGCGTTTCATAGTGGACAACATACAGGCGTTCAACACCACCTACACTGAAGCCCTGCCAATCTATGGCCAGCTGTACGCCAGCGGAAACATAAGCATCACGGGACCTTTCGACCACCTCACCCTTGGGGTGGACGCCACTACCGAGAGGAACGGAAGATTCCATATATCCCTTGGCAACACCTCCGGGGACACAAATGCCAACCTGCTGGTTTTCAAGGAGGTGGAAAAGGACGTATGGACGGACCCTTACGAGAGGTTCTACAGCAACTACCAGACTGCCCAGAAGGAAGCCACGCAGAGCAGTTTTGACGTGAGGCTAAACGTCAACGTGACGCCGCAGACGGAACTGATGCTGGAACTGGACAAGGAAGGAACAAGCTCCATAACCTGCAGCGGACAGGGTTCCACCGCCATAGACATCCGCAACAATGTTTTCTCGATCAACGGAGACTACACCATAAACAGCGGACTCTGTCACCTGGGACTGCTGGGCGTGGCAACCAGGGACTTTGACATCAAGGACGGCAGCTCCATAAAGTTCAACGGAGACGTTATGGACAGCGACCTGGACATCAACGCCGTATACACCACCAAGGCCTCCCTCTCAGGACTCATTGCCGATACCACTTCAGTTGGATCCAGGAGGACCGTGGAGTGTACGCTGAACATTTACGACAAGCTCCGCAACCCTCAGCTGGGCTTCGCCATCGACATCCCGGACATAGACCCTATCACCCGTGCCAGCGTAGAGAGCGCCCTGAACACGGAGGACAAGATACAGAAGCAGTTCGTGGCCCTGCTGGTAGGAAACAGCTTCATCCCGGACGAGCAGTCAGGAATCGTGAACACTTCTAGTATGCTGTACTCAAACGTGGCGGGAATAATGGCTTCTCAGTTGAGCAACATACTGCAGCGGCTTAACATCCCGCTGGACCTTGGACTCAAGTACCAGCCCAACGAAGGAGGAACGGATATCTTTGACGTGGCCATCTCCACCGAACTGTTCAACAACAGAGTGGTGGTGAACGGAGCCATAGGAAACAGGATGTACGGCAGCAAGTCCAACAGCGACGTGGTGGGTGACCTGGACATTGAGGTCAAACTGGATCGCAGCGGAGCCTGGCGCCTGACACTGTTCTCACATTCAGTTGACCAGTACACCAACTATCTGGACGACAGCCAGCGCAACGGCGTGGGTATGGCGTACCAGAAGGAATTCAACACGTTCCAGGAACTCTGGAAGGCTATTTTCACAAGGAAAAAGAAGGGCACGGAAGAGGAGTTCGTAGTGGAGGAAGTGCCCAAGACAACATTCAGCATAGAATGACGGATTTTGGAAAACTGTACCTGATACCCTCTCCCCTGGGAGACAACGATCCCGCCGAGGTAATCCCCGCACCGGTCCTGGACCTGATCTGCAGGCTTGACACCTTTGTGGTGGAGGAACTCCGGACCGCCCGCAGGTACCTGTCCAAGGCAGGTCTGAAAGGGCGGATAGAAGGGCTGCGGCTGTGCGAGCTCAACGAGCACTCCGCCCCGTCGGAGATCGAGGAGATGGCCTCCCTGTTCCAGGACGGAAAGGACGTGGGCCTGATCACGGAAGCCGGGCTGCCGGCGGTGGCGGACCCGGGCGCCCCCTTAGTGGCGCTGTGCCACCGCAAAGGCATCCAGGTGGTTCCGCTCACGGGGCCGTCGTCAATAATGCTGGCGCTGATGGCATCGGGCCTCAACGGGCAGTCGTTCGCCTTCTGCGGATACCTTCCGGCAAAGGCGGACCAGCGCCGCGACGCAATCCGGAGCATCGAGAAGGTTTCGGCCTCAAAGCGCCAGACGCAGATTTTCATAGAGACGCCTTACAGGAACGACGCAATGTTCGCGGACCTTCTGGGCGTTTGCAAGGGTACCACGCGCATTTGCGTGGCTGCTGACATCACCCTGCCATCGGCATATATAAAGACAATGAGCGCGGAGCGCTGGAAGAAAGAGAAACTTGTAATTGGAAAAAGACCATGCGTATTCCTGATACTGGCATAATTGAGCTCCTGGGAATGGAGTTCTACGCATTTCACGGCTGCCTGGAGGAAGAAAAGGACTCCGGGAACGACTTCACGGTGGATTTCCGCTGCCGCTACAACCTGAAAGAGGCGGCCGGGACCGATGAACTGGCGCATACCCTGGATTACTCTGAAATCTACTGGATTGTCGCGGAACAGATGAGACAGCCGTCGGACCTGCTGGAAAACGTGGCGGCACGCATCTTTGACGCCATCCTGCAGGCACATCCGGAGATTACGGAAATGGAAGTGCGCGTGGCCAAGCTCAACCCGCCAGTTGGAGGTCCTGCCAAGTGCGCGGCAGTAACCCTGAGCCTATGACCATAGCATTCATCACACTGGGCTGCAAGCTGAATTATGCGGAAACCTCCACATACGAACGCGGATTCAAGGCCGCGGGACTGGAGGTGGTGCCCTGGCGTGAAAAGGCTGACATCTATCTGATAAACACCTGCACGGTAACGCAGACTTCCAACAGCAAATCCCGGAACGAAATACGCAAGGTGCACCGCATAAACCCGGAGGCAATGATAGTGGTCACGGGCTGCTACGCCCAGCTTAACGAGCAGGAAGTGAAGGAGATAGAGGGCGTGAGCCTGGTGTTCGGCAGCGGTGGGAAGGGGCGGCTCGTGCGCGAGACGCTGCTCGCCGCGGGAATCCCCCTGCCGGAAGGCCTTGCCACCGGCCCGTCTGACATAATGCCGGCATACAGTACCGGCGAAAGGACCCGCTCGTTCCTGAAAGTCCAGGACGGATGCAACAATTACTGCGCATACTGCACGGTGCCTTATGCACGCGGGGAGAGCCGCAACATAACAATAGAAGAGTGTGTGCGTGGTGCGCGAAGCATAGCCACGCAGGGGGTCAAGGAGATTGTCCTTACGGGAGTGAATATCGGAGACTTCGGGCGCAGCACCGGAGAGAGTTTCCTGGACCTGCTGAAAGCCCTGAACGAAGTGGAAGGCATAGAAAGATACCGTATTTCTTCTATTGAGCCAAATCTGATAACTCTGGAAATCATAGACTGGATTGCGTCCGGGACCAAGTTCCAGCCGCATTTCCATATACCGCTGCAGAGCGGAAGCGATACATTGCTCGCCCGGATGGGCAGGCGGTATGACACGGCCTTTTTCAAGGAGAAACTAGACTATATCCGTTCCCGGATGGAAGGCCAGGGAAAGCCAAAGGTTTTCTTTGGGATAGACGTGATGGCGGGTCTTCCGGGAGAGACCAGGGAACTGTTCCTGGAGTCCGTGGCGTTCATAGAAAGCATCCGCCCGGCGTTCATACACGTATTCCCGTATTCCCAGAGGCCGGGGACTCCAGCCGCTACAATGCCTGGGCAGGTGCCTGCACAGGAAAAGGCCCGCAGGGTGGCCCTGCTGGAGGAACTGTGCGCCGCCCTGCATTCCCAGTTCGTGGAAGAGAACCGGGGAATCAGGGAGAAGGTGCTCTTCGAGTCCAAGGAAAAAGGCGGGCTTATGGGCGGATATACAGGAAATTACATACGCATTACAAGACCTTACGACCCCGCCCTCTCCGGGCAGATGGCCGATATAATTATTTGATATGACAGAAAAGGCCAAACTTACGTTCCTTGGAACGGGGACGTCACAGGGAATCCCGATAATTGGGTGCGAATGCCCGGTGTGCAGGAGCGCGGACCCGCGCGACAAGCGCCTGCGGGCGAGTGCCCTGGTGCGCTGGAAAGGGCTTACCATACTCATTGACTGCGGACCCGATTTCCGCACGCAGATGCTGCGGGAAGGCGTGAATCACCTGGACGCGGTGCTTCTTACGCACAACCATAAGGACCACACCGGCGGCGTGGACGACTTACGGTCTTTCAACCTGATTCAGGCCAAGCCAGTGAACATCTACTGCGAAGAGTATGTTATGAACGCCCTCAAGAAGGAGTACAGCTACGCCTTCGCGGAAAAGAAATATCCGGGCTCTCCGGAATGGAAGATACATCTGATAGATTCCTCGAAACCTTTCAAGGTGCACTCCTCCGCAGAGGACGATGACCTGCACTGGGTATCGGGACAGGGATATTACAGGACTCCTGTCACATTATGCGATCCCCTTCCCCCCGTGGAGGTGATCCCAATCCAGGGATGGCACCACAAGGAGAAAGTGCTGTCCGTGCTGGGATTCCGCTTCGGGAACATTGCCTATATCACTGATATGAACCTGATAGAAGATGCGGAACTGGAGAAACTGCACAATCTGGATGCGGTTACGGTGAACTGCGTGAAACGCGGACCGCATTTCTCGCATTTCTCACTGGCGGAGGCGCTGGAATTCTTTGAGAAAGTGGGGGCGAAGGAGTCTTACATCACGCACATTTCGCATTTGCTGCCTGCTTACGAAGATTTCGATAAGGAACTTCCACCCCACGTCCACCTGGCTTACGACGGCCTTACGATAGGCTAGGCCTGGTCCAGGAGTTCCCTGGCAATGGCGGACACGTCGCCGGAAATGCCGTTGGCGGGATTGGCGCAGAAGGCGGCCAGATCCGCCGCGGTGCAGTTTGGATTGGCGTCCAGGAACGCCTTCAGCTTTTCCCTTACACCTTTGCCGCGGCGGCATACGTCGCACTTGCCGCAGTCCCTGGATTCTTCCTGGCCAAAATAATTGAGGAGGAATCTCTGGCGGCATTCATCGTTCTGGGAAGCATATTCCTCCATAGCCTGGCTGCGCAGGCGGTAGTTCTCCTTGAGGAGGGCGTACTGCTGCGGGGAAAGCTGTACGTTGCCGGGGCGCAGGCGGGCGTGATGGACGTAGATAACGGAGGAATGGTCTGAAGGGATGTAGTTTATCACGTGTTCCAAGGCCAGTTTGTAAAGCAGCTGGCGCAGTTCCGGAACCGACACGCCGCAGCGGGTGGAAACGCGGTCTTCGTCAATGGGCACCGGATAGGAAAAGATGCCGGTGTACATACGCATCATCTCCTCCATCACCGTGGCCATACGCGGGTCCGGGAATTCTACGTCGTACAGGTCCGTGCGGTCTACGGTTATCTTTATGCGGGTGTCAAGGTCCACGTCTTCCGCATAGGTGATGTGACCTTCGCGTTCAAGATATTTGAGGGAATAGTGGACCTTGGGGGCCTGCAGTCCGTAGTTGCGGCAGAATTCAGGCAGGTCGAAGCGAATCTGGCGGCCGAGGCCCGCCTCATAGGGAATCTGGGCGTATAGGTGGACTTTCTGGTAGATGTCCTCTATGTATTCCAGGGACGGGAAGGAGGTCTGCTCTATCTGGCGCAGGCGGAGCAGGTCCGAGCGGTTCCATATGAGAACCGCGTAGGACAGGCCGCCGTCGCGCCCAGCCCTTCCGGCCTCCTGGAAATAGGATTCCGGGCTGTCCGGGAGCCCCATATGCACCACGAAGCGCACGTCCGGCTTGTCAATGCCCATACCGAAGGCATTGGTGCAAACCATTATGCGGATGCGCCCTGACTTCCAGTCTTCCTGACGGGCGGCGCGGAGTTCCGCGCCCAGGCCTGCGTGGTAGAACGAAGCGCTCTGCGAGTTCTGCCGCAGGTAGGCGGCTATCTCCTCGCAGCCGGCGCGGTTGCGCACGTAGACAATTCCGGAGCCCTCCACTCCCCTGCACACGGAGAGGAGCTGCCCGGCCTTGTCTTCCGCCTTGCGGACTATGTAGCAGAGGTTCTCGCGTTCGAAGCCGGTCTTCAGGAGGTTGGGCTCGCTGAAGCGGAGCTTGTCCATAATGTCCGCCGCCACCTGCGGCGTTGCCGTGGCGGTGAGGGCTATCACGGGGGCGTCCACGACGCTCCGAAGCGCCCCTATCTGAAGATAGTCCGGGCGGAAGTCGTAACCCCACTGGGATATGCAGTGGGCTTCGTCAACAACTATGAAGTTTATTGGAAGGAGGTTGCAGTAACTCTTGAACAGGTCGGTATTGAGGCGCTCCGGGGATACGTACAGGAATTTGCAGTCAGGATCATAGACGGCGTTGTTCAGGGCAAGGTCCACGTCGTGGCGCTTCATTCCCGCGTGGACGGCCAGGGCCTTGATCCCCCGCTCCTGCAGGTTCTGCACCTGGTCCTTCATCAGCGCAACCAGCGGGGTGACCACCAGGGCCAGGCCGTCGCGAATCAGCGCCGGCACCTGGAAGCACACGCTCTTGCCTCCTCCCGTGGGGAGAAGGGCAAGGGTGTCGCGGCCTTCCAGTGCGGAGGATATAATCTCCTGTTGCATCGGCCTGAAGGCATCATACCCCCAATATTCCTTAAGTACCTCTAGCGGAGTCACTTCCTTAATCGTTTTATATACAAAAGTAAGGATTTTCTGCTTGTCTAATCAATATTTTTTCGTATTTTCGTATGATTTCGGCAAAAGGAAATTTATTACAAAAAATAATATCATAACATACATCATGAGCAACATCGATTTGAAGAAGTACGGTATCCTGGATACCACTGAAATCCTCTACAACCCCACATATGAGGTATTGTACAATGAGGAGACAAAACCGGGCCTTGAAGGTTTCGACAAGGGCCAGGTAACAGAACTCGGAGCCATCAACGTAATGACCGGAATCTACACCGGACGCTCCCCTAAGGACAAATACATCGTTATGGACAATTTCTCAAAGGACACCGTTTGGTGGAACACCCCTGATTATCCTAACGACAACCACGAAATGTCCGAGGCAGTATGGGCAGAGGTCAAGAAGATCGCCCTCAAGCAGCTCAGCGGCAAGAGGCTCTTTGTAGTGGACGGTTTCTGCGGAACCCACACCGACACCCGTATGAAGGTTCGCTTCGTAATGGAAGTTGCTTGGCAGGCTCACTTCGTTACCAATATGTTCATCCGTCCCAAGAACCAGGCAGAGTTCGACCAGGAGCCTGACTTCCTGGTATACTGCGCTTCCAAGGCAAAGGTTGACAACTACAAGGAGCTCGGTCTCCGCACCGACACCTGCGTAGCTTTCAACGTATCAAGCAAGGAGCAGGTTATCCTCAACACCTGGTACGGCGGTGAGATGAAGAAGGGTCTGTTCTCAATGATGAACTTCTATCTTCCTCTCAAGGGCATTGCTGCAATGCACTGCTCTGCCAACACTGATATGAACGGCCAGAACACAGCCATCTTCTTCGGACTTTCCGGAACCGGCAAGACCACCCTTTCCACCGACCCCAAGCGCCTCCTCATCGGTGACGACGAGCACGGCTGGGACGACCACGGTGTATTCAACTTCGAGGGCGGCTGCTACGCAAAGGTCATCAACCTTGACAAGGAGTCCGAGCCGGATATCTACAACGCCATCCGCCGCGACGCTCTCCTCGAGAACGTTACCGTAGACGAGAACGGCAAGATCGATTTCGCAGACAAGAGCGTTACCGAGAACACCCGCGTTTCCTATCCTATCTACCATATCGAGAAGATCGTCCGTCCCTACTCCGAGGGTCCCGCAGCAAAGCAGGTTATCTTCCTTTCAGCAGACGCGTTCGGAGTTCTTCCTCCGGTTTCCATCCTCACTTCCGAGCAGTGCAAGTACTACTTCCTTTCAGGATTCACAGCTAAGCTCGCCGGAACAGAGCGCGGAATCACCGAGCCTACTCCTACCTTCTCAGCCTGCTTCGGCCAGGCATTCCTTGAGCTCCACCCTACAAAGTATGCCGAGGAGCTCGTAAAGAGAATGGAGCAGAGCGGTGCAAAGGCTTACTTGGTTAACACCGGCTGGAACGGAACAGGAAAGCGTATCTCCATCCGCGACACCCGTGGAATCATCGACGCCATCCTTGACGGTTCAATCGACAAGGCTCCTACCAAGAACATCCCTTACTTCAACTTCGAGGTTCCTACCGAGCTCAAGGGCGTTGACACCGGCATCCTTGATCCTCGCGACACCTACGCAGATCCTTCTGTATGGGAGGAGAAGGCCAAGGACCTTGCAGGACGCTTCATCAAGAACTTCCACAAGTATGAGAGCAACGAAGCCGGAAAGGCCCTTGTAGCCGCCGGTCCACAGCTTGACTAATTATTTGTAAAAATACTCTTAGGAGGACGGCCCCTGCAGGCCGTCCTCTTTGTTTTATCCGTGTTACCCGTTTGTCCATTAGGTAACACGGATAGGGCTGCGTACCTTGGCCCCGAACTTAAAACATTATTGAACTATGAACACTATCCTGACTCCTGAAAAGTATGGAGAACTTAAAATCCGCTTCCCGCGCTTTAACGAACCCTGGTCGCAGGAAGAGACCGATTACCTGCGTGAGATGGCGGAGATGAACTACCCGCACAGCCAGATGGCCACGGAACTGGAACGGTCCCCCAACTCCATCAAGATGAAACTCAAGTCCCTGGGCCTTTACACGCCCAAACCTTCTCCCAGGCCTTGGACGGAAGATGACGACCGGCGCCTGGTAGCGCTGTACCTTGAAGACTACTCCTTCCAGGACCTCGCCGCAATCTTCAGCCGCTCGGAAAACGCTGTCATCTCCCGCCTGGTCCGCCTCCGCGCCGGCCTCCGCCCCTCCCTGTCCTCTCCATCCGATGACAAATCAGATTACCCTGATGACGGATCAGATTACCCTGATGACTTCTCTGACATCCCGTAAGACTTCCTGCGTTGCCGGAAGGGTAGGGGTTGAAGGAGGCGGCAATGCAGGCTTGACGCCGAAAGCCACCTCCAACCCCTACCCTTCCAACAACGCTCCCCCCTGTCCCTCTATTACCAATCATTAAAGGCCTGCGGGGTAATCATTTGTAAATGACTGGTAGTCAGATTGTTGCAAAACGGCCAGCCGCTGGCCCGGCAGAAAAAGAGGGGGCCTGTGGGTAGGATCTTTATAAATCATTTAGTTTCAAGACTTTACAGAAAACAAGACCGCAGGGCTCTTCTGGGTGTGGGGAGGTTTGGGGATGTGGGGAGGAATGAGTATCTTTACGATGCTATGAAGAAGGTACGGATTACGGCCATACGGCAGACGGTGTACCGGGACCTGATGGAACGGTACGAGAACCCCATAGAGCATACGTGCGATGTGCGGGAAGGTGACAGCTGGGTATCCATAGACGGACAGAGGCCCGATGGGCTGTGCCCTTCGGCCTGGGATTCAATGAGCCAGTTCGTGCAGGCGCTCGCACGCGGGGAAGGCAATTTCTATGACGGATGGATGCGCAACCCAAACAGCGCAATGATCAGCTGCAACGACGGCTTCCGCCCCTTCTCCTTCTACATTGAAACCATCGACTGAGGTCAGCAGGGTCAGGGAGTGTGCCTGAAGGAAGCTTTCGGCGTCAAGCCTGCATTGTCGCTTCCTTCAGGCACACTCCCTGGCTCTGCAATAGCGGTGTTTGATTTTTATGAGAAGTTGAGTATCTTTATTGGTTGAATTGGACAATTAACTAACTAAAACTAACAGATATGATTGCAGCAATTATTATCATCGCCCTTTTGGTGATACTGGTTTCCTGGTTTATCAAGGTTCAGAGGGACCTGGTTGGAAAAGACGAGATGTGCCAGAACGCAATGAGCCAGATTGGCGTTCAGCAGAACAGCCGCTGGGATGCGCTTACAGCACTTGTAGAACTCGTGAAATCCTACAACGAGCACGAATACAAGACTCTCAAGGACGTCATCGCAATGCGTAAGCAGATTACCGGCACCAGCTCCGCCGCCGACGCCAACGCTCAGGAAGCGGCGATCGCCGGCGCAATCCGCCAGATAAACGTAGTTGCCGAGCAGTATCCTGACCTCAAGGCCAACGAGAACTACGCCAAGACAATGGACAGCGTTAACGTATACGAGAATCAGGTCCGCCTGAGCCGTATGACATACAACGATACCGTTACCAAGTTCAACAAAGTTGTACGTCAGTTCCCTGAGTCCTTCGTTGCCAACATCCTTCATTTCACCGTAAAGGACTACCTCCAGGAGCCCCAGGGTAAGACCGATATGCCTTCAATGGCAATTTAAAGCACTGTAATGAAACGATTTCTGCTAGCTGTGGCAGCGGTCCTCGTGATGACCGCCGCCGCTTATGCCGACAATGCCGTCAATGAACTCCGGGTCACGGTCACGCTGACCCAGGACGGCTCAGCATTGTTCCAGGAGCAATGGGACGTGAAGGCTGAGTCCGGCACCGAGCTGTATATGGCCCGCGAGGACCTGCGCGAGATGCGGATAACTGACCTTTCCGTGTCAGATGAGACGGGCAGGCAGTTCACCGTGCTCGGCAGCTGGGACATCAATGCAAGCAGGAGGGAAAAGGCGGGCAAATGCGGCCTGGTGCAAACCCAGACAGGGACTGAAATCTGCTGGGGATTCGGGGAATACGGCAACCACACCTTCAACGTATCGTACAGGATAAGCAACGTGGTGGAATCTTACGACGACTACGACTCTTTCCACTTCCAGGTGGTGCCGGAAGGCATCGCCCCCAGGAAAGTGAGCGTAGCCATCATAGCCCCGCAGCCGCTCAGCGAGGATAACTCCCGCATATGGGGTTTCGGCTTCGACGGAGAAATTGGCTATGACGACGGCGTAGTTGCAGCCAAGAACAACAAGAGGCTGGGCAATTACAATTCCGTAATTGAGCTCATCCGCTTTGACAAAGGCATCTTCACCCCCAACGTGCAGAGGAGCGGCAGTTTTGACAGCGTCCTTGACAGGGCTATGGAAGGTGCTGACTTCAGCGAGGAGGATGACATCTTCGGGAAGATATTCGCCATCATCACCACGGTGTTCATGGCATTTGCATTCCTGCTTCCTATTTTCTTCAACGTAAAGGCGAACGCCCGCAGGAAGCGCAAGAAACTCTTTGGAATGAAGGACAAGGACGTGCCCTGGAACAGGGACGTCCCGTTCGATGCGGACATAGTTGAATCTTTCACCGTTGCTGAAGACCTTGGATTCGGGGATCAGAACGGAAACATTGCCTCCGCCATCATAACCCGGATGATATACAAGAATGTGCTCTGGGCCCAGAAGGATGCGGACAGCAACATCATAATGGGATTCAACTGCGGAGAAGAACTTACCGGAGACGATTGGGCGGACTCTGCAAAACGCCTTTACAGGCTTTTGTACACCGCTTCCGGAGAAGACCATATCCTTCAGCCCAAAGAATTCTCCAACTGGGCCGGAATGAACAAGCAGCAGTTCTACAACTGGAGCAACGACATTGGCACGGACGGACGCAAGAGGCTTGGTGACAGATCCCTGGCTTCACGCTCGATGTGGGGCAATTCCCTGCAATATACAGACAAAGGAAAGGCCGAGGCCAAGAAACTTTTCGGTTTCCGCCGTTTCCTGCAGGATTTCACACTGATTGGAGAGCGCAGCACCCCTGAGGTGACCCTGTGGCAGGATTATATGGTATTTGCAGCCCTGTTCGGAATTGCGGACAAGGTGGCAAAGGAACTTCAGGAGATCAATCCTACGCTTTATGAGCAGCTTATGCCTATGGGCTCCGCCACAATTACCCCGGTGGACACCTACAACCTCTCCAATATGCTGTCGCGCAATATCGAGAACGCCCGCGCCGCACAGCAGTCCGCGCTCGAAAGGAGCGCGCGCAGTGCCGGCGGCTTTGGCGGCCATACCTCCATAGGAGGTGGCGGCGGCTTCCACGGCGGCGGCCACGGCGGCTTCAGATAGCATCCAGACACTTATGTACGAATGGGATTCAAGCATACAGTTCCTTTCGGGAGTGGGGCCTAAAAGGGCCTCACTCCTGCAAAAGGAGCTGGGCGTTGAGACCATTTCCGACCTGCTGCACCTGTATCCTTTCCGCTATATAGACCGCAGCAAATACACTTTGATAGCGGATATCCATCCGGACCTGGCCTGGGTCCAGGTCAAGGCCCGCGTGGCCAGCCGCAACCTGATAAACATAAAGCACCTGAGCGTTATCATAGAGGATGAAAGCGGCAGGATGGAAATTGTTTTCTTCAAGGGAAACAAGTATATCTATGACAAGCTGGTCCCCGGAAACGAGTTCGTCTTCTTTGGGAAGCCCTCCCTTTTCAACGGGAAGATAAATATGGTGCATCCGGAGATCGACGCTCCGGGTTCAGTGACCGCCCAGGGCACCCTCACGGGAGTTTATCCCAGCACGGAAAAGCTCAAGAACGGCGGCATCACTGGGAAGGTGATGCTGAAGCTTATGTCCAATGCGCTGGAGGCAAGCCTTCCGCATATGGAAGAGACCCTTCCGGAATACGTCATCAAGCAGAACGGCCTGGCGCCGCTCCGCTTCGCCCTGCAGAACATCCATTTCCCTAAGGATCAGGATTCCCTTGCCAAGGCCACTTACAGGCTCAAGTTCGAGGAGCTTTTCTTCCTGCAGCTGAGCCTCCTGAAACAGAAATATGTGCGCAGCCGCGCAGAAAACGGCATCCAGATGCCCAAGGTGGGCAAGGACTTCAATGACTGCTTCAACGCCCTCCCATTTGAACTTACGGGCGCGCAGAAGCGCGTCATCAAGGAGATCCGCGCCGACCTCACCAGCGGCAGCCAGATGAACCGCCTCCTTCAGGGAGATGTAGGCTCCGGCAAGACAATGGTGGCGGTCCTGTCTTCGCTTATCGCCGTTGGCAACGGCTACCAGTCCTGCATAATGGCTCCCACGGAGGTCCTGGCGCAGCAGCATTACGCCAACATATCAAAGTATCTGGCGCCCACTTCCGTGCAGTGCGCCCTGCTCACCGGCAGTACAACTGCCAAGGAGCGCAGGCGCATCCACGAAGGGCTCCAGGACGGCAGCATTGGCATTCTGGTGGGCACGCACGCGCTCATTGAGGACGTGGTGCAGTTCAAGAGCCTCGGTCTGGCTATTATAGACGAGCAGCACCGCTTTGGCGTGGACCAGAGGTCCAGGCTATGGGCCAAGGGATCGGAAGGCCGCCCTCCGCACGTGCTCATAATGACCGCCACCCCTATCCCCCGCACTCTGGCAATGACGCTGTACGGAGACCTTGACGTGAGCGTCCTGGACGAAATGCCTCCTGGCCGCAAGCCGGTCCAGACCCTCCAGATAGGCCAGAACAAGCGGATGCAGCTGTACAATTTTATGAAGCAGGAAATTGCCAGGGGCAGGCAGGTATTCATAGTTTATCCTCTCATATTCGAGAGCGAAAAGATAGACCTCAAGAACCTCCAGAACGGTTATGAGGACATTGTAAGGAACTTCCCATTCCCGCCGTACAAGGTTGCCATAGTGCACGGACAGCAGTCAAACGAGGAGAAGAACTTCAATATGGCCGCCTTTGTGGCGGGCAGGGCCAACATATTGGTATCCACTACCGTCATCGAGGTGGGCGTGGACGTGCCCAACGCTTCGGTAATGGTAATTGAAAATGCGGAGCGATTCGGCCTTAGCCAGCTTCACCAGCTGCGCGGACGCGTGGGCAGGGGCGCGGACCAGTCCTTCTGCATCCTTATGAAGGATGTCAAGCTGAGCCGCGAATCCCAGAAAAGGATAGACCTGCTGTGCTCCACGGACAACGGCTTTGAGATAGCGGAAGAAGATATGAAGATGCGCGGCCCGGGAGACCTGGAAGGCACGCAGCAGAGCGGGCTGCCCATTGCCCTGAACATAGCATCGCTGTCCAAGGACAGCCTGCTGCTTGCCCAGGCAAGGGACTACGCCCAGAAAGTGCTTGACAACGACCCCGGCCTGGAATTCCCGGTGAACCGCCTGCTTGCGGCGGAACTCCGCAAAGACAAATACAACCTAAAAGATTACAGTAAAATCAGTTGATACGATGAAAACCACAAAATTCCTTTCAAGCCTGCTTATTATTGTCGCTTGTGCACTTGCGGGATACTTTGCAGGTACCTTAATTGGAAAAGCCATGAACAACAAAGAAAAAGAGCAAAGCGCAGGTTACATAGGTCCATCCGACATCACCCTTGCAGACGGCGTGATGACACCGGAAGCCCTCCTGTCAATGGGCCGTCTCTCAGACCCCCAGCTCAGCCCGGACGGAAAGAGAATCCTTTACGGCGTGTCCTACACCTCCATCGCGGAGAACAGGAGCTGCCGCAACCTGTTCCTCTGCGACATTGACGGCAGGAACAAGGTCCAGCTTACGCGCTACGCAAAAAGCGTAAGCAACGCCCGCTGGAGCAATGACGGAAAGAGCATCTTCTTTATCCAGGACGGCCAGATGTGGAAGGCTCCCGTCAACGGGAACAAACTGGGCAAGAAAGAGCAGTTGAGCGACATCCCCAACGGGATAAGCGAGTTCAAGCTCTCCCCGGACCAGTCAAGCGTGATTTTCATCACCACCGGCCCCGGCCCCGTAAAGACCCCCAAGGATATGGACCCGGCGCTCGACAAGGCAAGGGCTTACACCACGGAAGACCTGATGTACCGCCACTGGGACCACTGGGTTACTGAAATCCCCCGTTCTTTTGTGTCCACTACAGTAAACGGGATGATCACAATGGACAACTCCTTTGACATCCTTGGAGACGAGCCATACGAGCTCCCTACAGAGCCTTTTGGCGGAGCGGAGCAGCTGGACTGGGCTCCTGACGGAAGGCACATCGCATACAGCTGCCGCAAGAAGACCGGAAAGGACTACGCTTTCTCCACCGACACTGAAATCTATATCTTTGACGTACTGACCGGCGCCACCACCCGCATCCCTATGGACGGCGGATACGACACTGACCCCGTATGGAGCCACGACGGCACTAAACTGGCCTGGATTTCAATGGCAAGGGATGGCTACGAAGCTGACCAGCAAAGACTTATGATCTGCGATATTGCCTTTGGAAAAACTGACGAAGGCCAGAGCGCTGATGTTGACATCAAGGATATCCGCCAGCTTTGCGCAAGCCTAGACCGTGACGTTGCCGCCCCCGTATGGACTCCGGATGACAAGCACATCATATTCAACGCCCTCACGGAAGGCCTCCAGGCCTTGTTCCTGGTGGACATCAATACCGATGCCTTTGTCAGGATCACCCCTGACGACTGGTACTATGACTTCGATTCTCCGTTCGCATACATCGCGGGCGGGAACACCGTCAACCTGCTCACCAGCTACGCCAGCCTCAACTTCCCTACCGAGCTGGTATCCGTACGTTTCAACAGCGACTACAGCTGTTCATTCGAGTGTATAACCAGGGAGAACGAGCACATTTTCACCCAGCTGACAGACCCCAAAAGCGAGAGCGTATGGATTGAGACCGTAGACAACCAGCAGATGCAGGCCTGGGTGCTCTATCCTCCTAAATTTAATCCTGCCAACAAGTATCCGGCAATTGAAATTGTACTTGGAGGCCCTCAGAGTTCCAATTCCCAGGGATGGAGCTACCGCTGGTGCTATCGTCTGATGGCCGAGCAGGGCTACATTGTAATAATGCCAAACCGCCGCGGTACAACCTCCAGCGGACAGGAATGGAAAGAGGAGATAAGCGGAGATTACATTGGCCTGAATATGCAGGATTACCTGAGCGCGGCGCGCTACATCAAGTCCAAACCGTACGTAGACAAGTTGGCCTGCGTAGGCGCCTCATACGGCGGATATTCTTCCTACTATCTGTCCGGAATCCACAACAACACCTTCGACTGCTTCATAGCCCACGCCGGCATATTTGACGAAGCCGGACTCTACTACACCACGGAGGAAATGTGGTTCCCCGAGTGGGACAACGGCGGACTTGGACGCGGCTACCTGAGCGGCTCCCCCTGGAGCGGCTATGACGAGGCCGAGCGCCACTACGCCAACTCCCCTCTCAAGAACGTGGACAAATGGAACAAGCCTATCCTCTGCATCCACGGAGAAAAGGATTACCGAATCCCTTACACCCAGGGTATGGCAGCATTCAATACAGCCCAGATGATGGGGGTTCCTTCCAAGCTTGTCGTGTTCCCGGACGAAAATCATTGGATACTTCAACCGCAAAATTCACTATATTGGCACAGAATTGTATATGATTGGCTGGACCAATGGATGAAATAGGATGAAAAGACACAAAATAATAAGCATTCTAGCCGCTGCAACAGCCCTTCTGGGATGTTCCAACACCAGCAAGACCCAGTTCATACCGCTGCCGGTGCTGGATCTGGTCCCTATTACCCAGGCGGAGGTGATCCCTTCCTCCAGGTTCAGCGGCACCACGGAGACACTCTTGGGCGGAGACTTTGACTTTGACGCATTCAAGGCCCTCAGGAGCCGCCAGTCCATATGCCTGTCTCCGTTCAGCCTTGGCGCCGCCCTTTCAATGGCGGCGGAAGGCGCTTCCGGAGCCACGGCAGACCAGATGTGGAAGGTCCTAGGGAAGGAATACAGCAAGGCCCCTGAAGCCGGCACCGTGAAGGTTGCCAATTCAGTCTGGGTGAACAAGCAGATAAGCATACTTCCGGATTTCAAGAAAACCATCCAGAACAAATACAACTCAGAAGTTTATAACAGGGATTTCAGCCAGAAGTCTGCAGTTGCGGACATCAACAAGTGGTGCTCCCGCAACACAAACGGGAAAATCCCGTCAATATTGGACAGGATGGAACCGGGACTCCAGCTGATGCTCCTGAACGCCGTCTACTTCTATGACAAATGGGAGAAGCCCTTCACCCGCACGGACAAGGCGCCTTTCACGCGCCTTGACGGTGCGGTGCAGCAGGTTGATATGATGCGCCAGACAGAGCGCCTGCGCTACTGCCAGAACGATTTCTTCCAGATCCTGGAACTCCCCTACCAGAGCGGCGACATTGAAATGTACGTGCTGCTTCCGCGTCCGGGCGTAGCCCTGGACGACGCCGCAGCCACGCTCAGCACTTCGCGCTGGGAGGGATGGCGCAAGGAACTGCGCACTCAAAGGGTGCGCGTGAGTATGCCAAAATTCAAGCTGGAGTGCGAAATGGACCTTACCGGAATGCTCCGGGATATGGGTATGAGCCTGGCCTTCGGCGGCCAGGCGGACTTCTCAAAACTGTCCTCCACACCTCTCTGCATTGACTTTGTAAAGCAGAAGACCTACATTGACGTCAATGAAGAAGGAACCGAGGCCGCTGCAGTAACAGGCATTGGAATGCGCACTACTTCAGTAGCCCCGGATGTCACGGTCGACTTCACCGCCGACCATCCCTTCTTCTATATCATCCGTTCCGATTCCACAGGAGACATCCTGTTCATCGGGCAGGTGACAAATCTTTAGAGAATCCTAGAGAGGACCTTGATCTGGTCCCCTGAATCGTCCAGGAGGAACATTGCCGGAATACGCACTGTTCTTCCTGTACTTGTATCGTGGGAGTGGCAGCAGAGCAGCAGCCTGCCGTCAAAGGTGCGGAAAATCATTCCGTGTCCGTAGTTTGGAGGAGTGATGGGGTCCGGCATCTGCACCCACGGGCCGTCAAGGGTTCCGCTCTGGGAGTATGCTACGCCCTGGGTGTAGTCGTTATAACGCCAGCTCGTCCATATCATACCAAGCTTTCCGGTCTGGGTGCGGAAGGCGTAAGGGCCGTCCGTAACCTTGTTGGGAATGTCGTTGCCCTTCTCGTCCTTCTCGCGGCTCCAGGGAGAGTCAAAGGCGCGGAAAAGGGTTGTACGGCCGCCGTAGGTGCCGGAGAAATCCGGTTTAAGGTGTATCTTCTCTACCGTACCGTTCCAGTTCTGGAGCCATTCGTGGCAGAAAATCATATAAGGCATTCCGTCAGAATCAATGAAAAGCGTGGCGTCCAGGGTTGGCTGGTTGTCCGGGAGGTAGGTCTCGTCACCGCCAAGGATAGGGGTGTACGGGCCTTCCGGAGTGTCGCTTACAAGTATATGGCAGGCACGGCGCGGGATGTTGTTTCCGCGGTAGCTGTCAATCTGGACGGCATTGTTGGTGAAGGTTGCAAAGTAATAGTATTTGCCGTTGTATTTATGGATTTCGGCAGCCCAGATCTGCGGATTGGGGCCCATCCAGGAACGGGGGTTGGGCTGTGCAACGGTCATTGGGCCGTCCCATACCAGAAGGTCCTTGCTCTTCCAGAGGCGTCCGCCTGTTCCGGTCATATAATAGGTCTTGGTGGCGTCATCGGCAAGGATGAAGGGGTCGCTGAGCTGGATCTTGTCAACGGTGGTGTAGCGGTGGGCGCCAATTGTAAGGGTGCCTCCCTTGAGAAGCGGCGAACTCAGATTGACCTTGATCTCTCCCACTGAACCGTCCAGCTGGATGTATGCCAGCAGACGGCCGTGATATGCCCTCTGGGTATTGTCAGTCCAGATTCCCATATCGGTATTGTTGCCGGATTCAAGGCCAAGGAGCTTTCCTGGGCCGGTTACGCGGCAGGTGATTTCGTTGTCCGCCAGTTTTACAAGCATTCCGGTCTCGTCAACGACCTCGATTGAAACCTGCACTACGGCGCCGGCTTCGGCGTCAAGGTCCGGCTTGTCTGCCACTGCCTTGAGGCTGTATGGACGGCCCGTGGTGAAGATGGAATACTCTGACTCCACAACGGTACCGGTTTCGTCAAGGCCCTGTGCCTTGAGCTCACCCGGCTGATAAGGGATGTCCCAGTATATCACTCCGGTCTCATACTCATACGGCTTCACCTGGCCCACTTCCTTTCCATTGAGCAGCAGGCGGGCCTTAGGAGAATTGGTGTAGCAGGAAACCCTGACATTGTCTCCATCCTCATAGTTCCAGAGGTCGAAGGCGCTTGTGTTGGGACGCACTCCCCTGACCTGGTTGGATACCTGGGCGGCAGGTATTACGGATGTTCCTATGTATGTGAAGGGCACTTCGCTCCAGAGGGCCTGGCGGAAATATCCGCCCGGCTTGAGGTTGTTAGCGAAGTCTATCAGGCCGGTTCCCATACCGCGGGACGGCCAGGCGTTGGACTCTCCAAGATAATCCGCACCGGTCCAGATATACTGGCCAAAGATGTGCTCGTTTTCCTGCACGGCCCTCCAGCTGCTCAGGCCGTGACCGGTCTCGGATCCGTAAAGGATCCTGTCAGGATATGCCTCGTGGTCAGTGACGTAACGGCTCTCGGTATAGTTGTAACCAACGACGTCAACCGCCTGGGGGTAGGTTGTCTGGTTGGACATCACTACGCCGGCCAGCGCTCCTGTAACAGGGCGGGAGGTATCCACGGCGCGGACGTATCCGGCAAGCCTTTCGGCAATCTCGCCTATGCGCATTGCGCTGGGGGCATCGGGCTTGTAGCCGCCGGAAACGGGCTGGCTGATGGCGGAGCCGTCGCCGTCAAGGATGGGGTGGGAGTAAGGGTCGTTTGGATAGTCAACCTCGTTGCCTATGCTCCACATATATACGGATACGTGGTTGCGGTCACGCTTCACCATTGAGGTGATGTCCTGCTCGCACCAATCGTAGAAGAAGTCGAATGTTCCCTGATGGCCGGGAGTTCCGCGGTTCCATCCGGAAATCCACTTGTTCTTGGGGAATTCCCACTCGTCATAGGCTTCGTCAAGGACAAGGAGGCCTATCTTGTCACATACATCGTAGAAATCGGGGTTCTGGGGGTTGTGGCTTGTGCGGATGCTGTTCACTCCCATATTCTTGAGGACCTTGAGCCTGGTCTCCCATACCTCAGGAGGCACTGCGGCGCCAAGGACTCCGGCATCGTGGTGCAGGCAGACGCCCTTGATCTTCATCCACCTGCCGTTGAGGGCGAAGCCCCTGTTGGCGTCAAAGGCAAGTGAACGGATTCCAGCGTTTATGACTGTCTTGTCAAGCACTTTGCCCGATGCCTCTATGGAAACCTCCAGCTTGTAGAGATATGGATCCTCCAGGGACCACATATGGGGGTTGGAAACCCTGACGTCCAACTTCTGCTTTGCCACTGCCTTGGCGGAGGCCTTGCCCACCACCTTGCCGGCGGCGTCCTTTATGTTAACAACAACCCTGGCGTTCTGGTTTCCGAGGCCTTCGATCTCAGTATCTACCGTGACGGTAGCCTGCCTGTTGGTGAGCTTGGAGGTCTGGTATCCCACTCCCCAGAGGGCAAAGTGGGTCTGACCGGCGCGGACAAGCCATACGTTGCGGTAGATTCCGGAGCCGGTGTACCAGCGGGAGTCAGCATCCTGGCTGTGGTCCACGCGTACCGCCAGGACGTTGTCTCCGTTCTTGTTCAGGTACGGGGTCATATCATACATAAAGGAGACGTAACCGTTGGGGCGGGAACCCAGCAGATGTCCGTTAAGATATACCGAACTGCGGTTGTATACGCCTTCAAAGTAAATGTAAGCGAGTTCTGAATTGACCTGTCTTCCCTGGAAATGCTTTCTGTACCATCCAATTCCGCCGGGGAGATATCCCTGGCAGCTAGCGTTGTCCGGAGAGAGAAGCTGCTTTACGGACCAGTCGTGGGGAAGGGTCACCGCTTGCCAGCGGGAGTCGTCAAATTGAGGATCTTGGGCGTTCTCCACGTCCGAGAGGATGAATCTCCAGCCATCGTTGAACTTTGCGGCGTTGCCGAACGAGGTCTGGGCTTGCACACTGAAACCGGTGGCCAGGGCCAGAAGGCAGGCGGCCACTACTGTGATCAATCTCTTCATATTACGTGTATTTAGTTTTAGTCCTGAAAAATGGGTTAGGAACGTGATTTGTACCCCCTAGGCGAATCGAACGCCTATCACAGGAACCGGAATCCTGAATTTTATCCATTAAACTAAGGGGGCGTCCGGAATACAAAAGTATAAAAAAAAGCGTATATTTGAAAGTTATGAAAACAGCTTACATTTTCCCTGGCCAGGGCTCTCAGTTCTCCGGAATGGGCAAGGACCTGTACGACAGTTCCACACAGGCAAAGGCCCTTTTCCAGAAGGCCGATGAGATTCTGGGCTTTGACATATCTGAAATAATGTTTGGCGGAACGGACGAGCAGCTCAAGGAGACAAAGGTCACCCAACCCGCCGTTTTCCTTCATTCCGTAATATCGGCGCTGTGCCTTCCGGATTTCAAGCCGGATATGACGGCAGGCCATTCGCTTGGAGAATTCAGCGCCCTGGCGGCAGCCGGAGCCATTGAATTCGAGGATGCGCTCAGGCTTGTGGCCATCCGCGCCCAGCAGATGCAGCTTTGCTGCGACAAGGTGCCCGGCACTATGGCCGCCATCATAGGCCTTGAAGACAAGGTGGTGGAGGACATCTGCGCCAAGGCAGAAGGACTTGTGATTCCCGCAAACTACAACTGCGACGGCCAGGTGGTCATCTCGGGCGAGAAAGCCGCCGTGGAGGCCGCTTGCGCGCAGTTCCTGGAAGCGGGAGCAAAGCGCGCGCTTCCGCTGAACGTCAGCGGCGCCTTCCACTCCCCGCTTATGGAGCCCGCCCGCGCAAAGCTTGGCGAGGCCATAGAGGCAACCGCCTTCAAGGCGCCATCCTGCCCTGTATACCAGAACGTTACCGCAAATGCGGAGACAGATCCGCAGGTAATCAAGGACAACCTTCTTAAACAGCTTACTTCACCTGTAAGATGGACACAGACCATCCGCAATATGAGGGCGGACGGCGCTGAAGAGTTTATAGAACTGGGACCCGGGAATGTCCTCCAGGGCCTCTTAAGACGTATCAAGTAGTATGAACCTTAAAGACCCGAAGTACGCTCACTTCTACCTTGTGCAAGAGATGATGGGTACTGTAGATACAGTACGCAAATTCGATCCCGCCTGCGCCTCTTTCGTGGCAAAGGCAGCCGGCAGGTCCGGCAGGCTCTTCTTCTCCGGAGAAGGATCCAGCCGCATAATGCCGTCAAAGAACGCCGCCCGCAGGTCAAAGACCTGGGGACTTGACCTCAACGTCCAGACCGAAGGCTCGCACCAGGCCCTGGAATATGACCTCTCAAAGTATACCGTGCTGCTGGCATCCAATTCCGGCCGTACAAAGGAAACCCTCCTGCTGGCAAACAAGCTCAAGGAAACAGCCCACGGAGATTTCTACGGCCTTACCGCCAACGATGGAACTCCCCTTGAGGCCGCTTGCTGCAAGAGCCATATCCTTCAGTGCGGATGGGAGAACGCCGTAGCCGCTACAAAGAGCGTGGTGGAGCAGGCTCTTTTCTGCGATTCCATTATATGGGAACTTGCCGGGAAAGATATCAAACCTGCCCTCAAAGCCCTCCCGGAGCAACTTGAGGCGGCTCTTACCCTTCCCGTACCAAAGCAGATCGTAGACTGGGCCAGGGAGGCAAAGACCATCTATTTTGCCGGAATGAACGACGGCGTGGCAGAGGAACTCACCCTCAAGACCAACGAGATCACACGCCGCAAGAGTGATTTCCTGGAGGGAACCTACGCCCTTCACGGACCTGAGGAAGTGATGCAGGACGGAGACATAGTATTTGTGGTAAACCCCATAGAGAGCGAATACCAGAAGTACAAGACCGTATTCGAGGGCGCGCACGTCCACGTGATTGCAATTGACACAAAGCCCACTCCGTTCACCACAATAGTGGTTCCTGACGCAGGCCTCCTCCAGCCATACGTATATCTGTGCGCAGGATGGAACATCCTTGTGGAGATTGGAATGGCTGACGGCATCAACCTTGACAAGCCGGAAAGGGCCCGCAAGATAGGCAACGAGATGTAATATGAAGTTCCTGCGGAACACATCCACGGATCCTCATTTCAATATGTCGTTCGACGAATACTGCCTGCAAAGGCTGCCGTCGGACGACTGTGTGTTTTACCTTTGGCAGAACCGCCCTTCGGTAATAATAGGGCACAACCAGGATGCGCGGCGCGAGGTCAACCTGGAGTATCTCCAGGAACACGGCATTGTGCTGGCGCGCCGCGTTACCGGAGGCGGTGCCGTCTATCACGACTTACAGAACCTCAACTACAGCATCGTAGGCCGCAGGCCGCGCATAGATGTAATTGTGGAAGCCCTGCGCAGCCTGGGCGTCCCGGCGGAACTTACGGGGCGCAACGACATCTTTGTTGAAGGCCGCAAGGTATCGGGCTTTGCCCGAAGCGTTTATCATCAGCGGGAACTTATTCACGGCACGCTGATGTACAACGTTGACATTGACGTGCTTACGCGCGCGCTGGACACCCCGGAAAGCAAGCTGAACCGCAAGGGGGTGGCTTCAGTGCGCAGCCGCGTGGCCAACCTGAAGGATTACCTCCCGGGGATTGATGACATAGGGCTGTTCCGGGAGCGGCTGCACGCACTGCTCGCCTGCGGGGATCAGGAGATTCTCCTGGACCCCGAAGCGTATGAACGGATTGATGAGCGCCGCATAGAGAAGTTTGCGGCGCCTGAATGGATCTACGGAGCTATTCGCACTCCTGACCCAGAGTCTCTTTGATTATTTCCGATACCGTAGGGTGAGGGAAGACCACTTTGTAGAGATTGTCCACCGTAACGCCCTGAGATATTGCAAGGCAGGCGGTCTGGATTATTTCGCTGCTGGAGTTTCCAATCATATGGACGCCCTTTACAAGGCGCGTCTGCGGGTCAAAGACAATCTTGCACTGACCCTCTCCCCTCTCGTTCTCGGCCACGAAACGGCCCGAATAGGCCATTGGAAGGGCAAGTACGGTACAGCCCGGAGCCTTGTCCTCAGTAAGGCCGGCACCGGCCATTTCCGGATTGGTATAAACAACTCCCGGTATGGCATTATATTCCATCTTGTCTTCCTTGCCAAGCATATTGTCAACGGCCACTTCAGCCTCGCGCTCGGCTGTGTGCGCAAGCATTGAGAAACCGGTTATGTCCCCCGCGGCATAGACGCCCGGAACGTTAGTGCGCATATACTGATCCACTTCCACGCCCCGGCCCACTGTCACGCCTATGTTTTCCAGGCCGATGCCTTTGATGTTGGGGCGGCGGCCCGTGCTGAGCAGGATCCTGTCCCCGCAGACGCTCTGCGCCTGCCCGTCAGGATCCGTGAAACACACTTCCCCGCCCTTTATCTCGCTCACCTTGCATCCAAGGTGGAACTCCACGCCCTTCTTGGCGTAGATGCCGCGGAGCATAGCGCTCTGCCCGGCATCCATTCCTCCAAGGATCTCCGGCAGCATCTCCACTATGGAAACTTTGGTTCCAAGACTGTTGAAGAAGCTTGCGAACTCCATTCCTATCACGCCTCCGCCAATGATTACCAGGCTTTCCGGACGCTCGCGCAGTGACAGCAGTTCCCTTGCGGTCACTACTGTGTCGCCCGCCTCGGAAAGGCCCGGAATAGGCGGCATCGCCGCTGACGAACCCGTACATAACAGGATCCTTCTTGCTTCATACTCCTGGTCAGCCGCCTTTATGGAGAACCCTTCGGCAGTTTTGCCCTGTACGAAAGCTTCCTGCTTCACTACCTCTACGCCGGCGTCCCGCATCTTTACGCGCACGGCTCCCACCAGTTTCTTGACAACCTTGTCCTTGCGGTCCGAAATCTTCCCGAAATCAGCTGTTACGTTCTCAGAGAAGATGCCGTATTTCTGGCTCAGGGACGCGTGTTCGTACAGTTTTGCGCTGTACAGCAAGGTCTTGGTTGGGATACAGCCTTCGTTCAGGCAGACGCCTCCAAGTTCAGCTTTTTCAAACAATACCACACTGAGTCCGTTTACGGCAGCCTTATGCGCCGCGTTATAGCCGGCAGGACCTCCGCCGATAATTGCGAGTTCGTACATAGAGTAATAATTAAGTCCCGCAATTTACTAACTTTTGCTCAAAGCAGGAAATTGCGGGACTGAAAGTTCAATTATGCTTCAATACTATTTGAAGAGCATTGGAGCCATCTCGTACAGACAGCGTCTCCAGGTAAGGAACTCGTGTGCTGTTCCCTCTGAGATATATCCCTTGGCGTTGAAGCCTGAGGCCTTGAGGTCTGCAACGGCGTTCAGGGTGCGCTCTGCGCTCTCCTTGCTGCCGCATCCGATGAAGATACCTTTCACCTGATTCTTGTCCTTGATCTCGTCCGGAGTGTATACGCCGCCGCTGAGGAGTCCGTAGTATCCGAACATCTCAGGACGAGCCAGCGTGATGGTGTGTGTCTCACCGCCACCCATTGACAGGCCGGCCATTGCACGGCCCCATTTGTCAGCGCGGGTGCGATAGTGGGCGTCGATGTAAGGCACGAGCTCATCGCAGAGAACTTTCTCGAAGTCTGCGCTGGTAGGTCCGGGGATTCCAAGACGCTGCTCGTTGGTCATACCGTAGGTCATTACAACCAGGAACGGCTCAATCTTACCGTCTGCGATAAGGTTGTCCATAATCAGGTTGGCGTGACCCTGGTTCCACCAGGCATACTCGTTCTCGCCCCAACCGTGCTGCAGGTAGAGGACGTTGAACTTCTTGCCCTTCTTTGCAGAGTCATAGGTAGGAGGTACGTATACGAACGCGCGGCGCAGCTGGTTTGTGCTGGCTGACCAGAACAGAACCTGCTCTACGGTTCCGTGAGGCACGTTGCGCTCCTCATAGAATGCGCGGTCGTGTGCAGGGATCTCAATTCCGCTCTCCCAACGGGAAGAACCGTAATAGTTATGGGTTCCGGGATCGTTTACCACACCACCGTCAATTGTCAGGTGATAGTAGTGGAATCCCTCGTCCATAGGACCGCCGGTGGTTCCCCACCACTTGCCGTCCTCACCCTTGCGCAGAACGGTTCCGCCGGTTCCGCCAAGACCGAGGCTTACGATAACTGACTTTGCATCCGGAGCGTCAACGCAGAAGCGGGCATAGCCCTGAGAGTTGACCATAGGATACTGCTGGCCAGGCTGGTTCTTGGTAGAAGGAACAAAGTCTTCCTTGATAACGGCGTTGTCCAGTGCAGGGTTGAAGTTCTTTACCGTACGGTAAGCGTTCTTGGGCCTGTACTCTGAGTCGAACAGCAGAGGATAGTTTGCTGCTCCCAGCCAGGAATCACGGTCTGAAAGGTTCCAGAAAGTAACGCAGTCGATAACGTCGGCGTGCTTGCGGAATACCTTGAAGATCCTGTTGTACTGGTCTGCGAACAGAGCCTGCTGGTAAGAAGGAACGTTGATGGTAGCGCCCTGGCTGAAGCGGAGTCCTCCGCCCTGCTCGGTATTTACGCGTACGTCAAGCTCTGTGATGTGGATGTGGTTTACAACGGTCTTGTACTTGCTGATAGCGTTGTCGATCTCCTGCTCGGTAGGTGAGTAGATGTTGTAATGGCCCTGCATTCCAAGTCCGTGGACGGGAACGCCTGCAGCCTTCATCCTCTGGAGGAGTTCGAAGATACGCTGTGCCTTTCCAGGCTCAGAGTCGTTGTAATCGTTGTAGAAAAGGAGGGCGTTGGGGTCTGCCTCGTGGGCATACTCGAATGCCTTGTAGATGAATTCCTCTCCGGCGATCTGGAACATAGGTGACTGGCGCATAGGAGACTGGCCCGCGCGTACAGGGCTGTCTGCAACTGCCTCGTTAACTACGTCCCAAGCGTAAACGACGTCCTTGTAACGGTTTACAACTGCCTGGATGTGGCTCTTCATCCTCTTGTAGAACTCCTCCTTGGGAAGGAGGTTTCCTTTCTCGTCCTGATAGATCCAGGTTCCGATCTGGGAATGCCACATAAGGCAGTGACCACGGAGCTTGATACCGTGCTGACGGCAGAAGTCTGCAATCTTGTCCGCATTCGCCCAAGTGTATTCTCCTTCCCTGGGCTCGGTCATAATAGGCTTCATGTCGTTCTCAGCGGTGATGCTGTTGAACTCCTTCTCGATAAGGGCTACCTGCTCAGGAGTGGAGATATTCCTCTGATTGACAGCAACGCCAATCATGAAATAATCCTTGTAGGCGTCCTTGAGTCCGGTAGGATCCTCCGGAGCCTGGGCGCGCTGCTGGGCGGAAGCTGCGAAGGCGCTTGTAACAAGAGCCACAGCGACTGCTGCATATTTGAATAATTTCATACTGTGGTTGAATTAGGGTTAGTTATTGTGGGGAATTACCATTTCTTCAAATTCCACTTGCAGTTGTCGGATTCGAAATTGAACTTCCCGAGTGAAGGAGTGCTGTCTCCTGCAGAAATCAATACGAATTCTCCCTCTGCGCCGGGAACTTCCTTAGGCATTATCCTGTATGTTCCGTCTGTGAGCTGGTCGATGCGCCAGAGCTGCTCAGGTGCGCCTGTGAACTCAGGAACGGTGATAACCTCTGCGCCGGGTGCGGCTGCGAGTGCCCTGTTGGTTCCGTCGATGACAATCTTGCAATACTGGCCTCCAAGGTAACCGGGAACGTCCTGAACTGCCTCAATTGACCATTTCTGGTGAGGACGGTACATAATGTCGCCAATCCTGGCCTCGATGTCGCCCTCAGGCCATCCGCCAATTACGTCTGCAAGCTTCTGGTCCTCGAGTGCAATAACGGTGTCGTTGCCCTGTCCGCCGAAGCCTCTCATACCGCCTGCAAGGCGTACGAAGTCAACTGCAAGCTCAAGGGCGTAGCCTCTTCTCTGGGAGATGATGGCGTATTTGCCGTCCTGCCAGAGCTCGCCGGATACCGGCCAGTCGTTAACCCATACGATAGGGCGGATTGCAAGTACGCTGCGGCCGCTCTGGTCCATATCAGCCTCCCAGTGGAGGGACATCTTCTCAACGCCCTCGGTAACGATGGTGCGCCCGAAGTGACCTGCGCCAATGCGCCTGTTCTCAGCGGCGATAACCATCTTGCCGCCTCCGGCCATCATATCACGGCCCATATTGTCATAGAAAGGTCCGGTAACGTTGCGTGAACGTCCGCAAACAATATTATAGGTAGAGTTTACTCCGTCGCAGCAGGTTCCGTGGGTTCCGAGCAGATAGTACCAGCCATTGTGGTAGATCATATCGGAAGCCTCGCAGTCAATTGCAACGTCCTTCTCGATGTTGCCCTTTACCCTTTCTCCGGTCTTGGGATCGAGCTCTACTATACGGATTGCTCCAAAGTAGGTTCCATAGGTGCACCACAGGCGTCCGGTTGTAGGATCCAGGAAGAGGCCGATGTCAATGGCATCGCAGTCCTCGTCCATCTCTGAATGAGCAACCTCGATAGGGTCTGAATATGCAAAGTCAGGTGAGTTGGGATCAAGAGTCTTGTTCCACATTACCAGGATGCGTCCTGCGTGTCCGCCGCCAAGTCCGCCGCCGGTAGCGCTGTAGCCAACCAGATAGCGGTCGCCAATCTTTACTACGTCAGGTGCAGCTCCGCCGCCGGGCCTTACTGCACCGCTCTCCCAGGTCCATCCATCCTCTGAGATGAGGCCGCCGCCACCTGTTCCAAAAGTATAGTATTTGCCGTCACACTCGGCAATTGTGGACGGGTCGTGGATGAAAGGCTTTCCAATTTGAGCCGAAGCAGCTACAGAAATAAATGCAGCCGCAATTATTAAATATATACGTGCTTTCATAATCATTCTGCAGTTTATTGGGTGGTGATTGTATAATTCTTAACAGGGTTTCCGTCCTCGTCAATGAAACGGACGCAGAAATCGCTCATACCCGGGCCGTTGATGACGGCGCCGCGGAGCACGTGGCGGCCCTTGGATATGTTAAGGCGCTTTGATGTAGCGTCGTCCATAACCATACGGCGGTCTCCGGATAGGATGAGGGCCTCCTGGCCGTCAATCCACCACATTGAAGCGGAGTTGGATCCTACAGCCATCCTTACATTATTGAGGTCTTCCTCACAGTTGATAACGGTAACAGCCCAGAAAACAACGCCGTACCTGTCCTTGTCAAGTCCTGTTGCAAAGCGGAAAAGCTTCACATTGAACCTCTTGCTGTCATAAGAGTGCCATACAAGGGTGCGCTTCTCGAACTTGGGGGCTGCGGGAGCCTGCTGCTGAGGGCGGCCCATTGAAAGGTTTACGGGAGCCTGGACTTCCACTGTAACTTTAACTTTGTCACCGTCCTTTGGAACGACGGTCATCTGGTTAGGGAAGTACTCGGTTGCAAAAGCCTCACGGATGTAACTGTCAACGAATACCGTGTTGCTGCGGTTAGGTTTTCCGATAGGCTCAAGAAGAGTCCAACGCCTGATGAATCCCTGGCTGTCAGGAGTAACTGACGGAGTGGTCACCTTGGTGAAGTACTCATCAATAGAGGGAGACGACATAGCCGTCTGAGCGCTTGCACCCTTCGAGCAAACGAGGAGGGCAAACAGGCATATAGCCATCGATGATACTAAATGTTGAATTTTCATAGATTCTTTAAGAATATTTTTATAAAGATATGACTTTCTTTTAAAAAAGAAAGAGGGTCCGCATCACGCGGGCCCTCATCCCACTAATAAAATCAAACTAAATTAATACATATGAAGATTATTATCATCCGGATTACAGAAAGCCATTCGAATAGATAATATTTTTCGATGTCTTTGATATTACTTTATGGTAAGATTTGCTGATACAAAAATACCCGTTTTGTAAAATAACCGGAAATATTAATGTTACACGTGTATTTGGGAATGTTACACAAATATGACAGACTTTAAAATAATCCTCAAAAATGTAACAAAAAATTATAACTTTGTATATGTAACCCCAAAAAGCCATCATATGACTGGAAAATTGAGATTTTCAATAATATGTCTTTTCCTATGCGCCTCAGGCTTGTTTACGGCACACGCACAAAGCGCCAGGATACTCAATTCTGACGGCATCCTGAGCAGCAGCATTAACGACGTGTTACAAAGCAGGGACGGTTCCTTATGGATTGCCACGGACAACGGTGTAAACTGTTATGACGGAGTCAGAGTCAAGGTCTACAAGCATCAGAGCGGCAATGTCCGGACACTGGCGGACAACCTTGCCAGGAAAATCATAGAAGACCGTGACGGAAACATCATAGTGGGCACACAGTTCGGAGTTCAGATATATGATCCCCTCACTGACACCTTCGGCCCTGCCCTGTCGTTCTCTGACGGAGGCTTACACTATGGAAACGTCAACGAAATTGTACAAAGGGGCAACGGGGACATATGGATATCCGGAAACGACCTTGCAAAGGTGGTAATCGACGGGCCGGACGGCCCGTGCCTTGAACGGCTCAACGTGTCCATCCCAACTGTACTGACGGAGTATATGATAGAAGACGTCAAGGGAAGGATGTGGGTGTCCAAGTTCAATGACGGAGTCTACCGTCTGAACGGTGACGGCAGTTCCAGGCATTATTTCTTCCCGGAACGCTGGGCCAACGCCACCACTTTCGGACTGGATTCCCGGGGAGTGCTCTACGCAGGAGTCAGGGAACTTGGACTTGCAAGGTTCGATGAAGCCAGGGATGAATTCGAGATGATGGACATCGAGGAGTTCAAGGGAACAGCCATTATGTGCATCTATGACCTCCAGGATGGGACACTGTGCATAGGAACGGATGAAAAGGGTGCTTTCCTCTTCAATCCCGCCAGCGGAGAAGTCAGCCGCCTGGAGATGAACGACATCCCTTTCGATCCTGCCAAACTGAGCATCCACAGCGCAATGAAGGACAACCAGGGCAACATATGGCTGGGGGCTTACCGGAAAGGCTTGATAATGCTTCCCGTAAAAAGGAACAATTTCCGATACATCGGTTCCAAGGCCCAGGTGAGCGACCTCATAGGTTCAGGTTGTGTCACCTCCCTGCTGGTTGACAACAACAATCTGTTATGGGTGGGCACGGACAACGACGGAATATATATAGTAACCCCGGACAAGAGACGTCTTGCCCACATAAGCGTTGAAAACGGGGCTCCTTTTAAAATAATGGGACTGGTACAGGGCCCTGACGGAAGGATATGGTTCGGGTCCTCAAACGAGGGCTTGTGGAGCGCAAACGCTGGTAGTTATACCCTGACCAAGCATCCGCACCCCAATCTGGGTATGAGTGTCCAGTCAATTGCCATAGACAACCGGGGTCTGGTTTGGATGGCAACCCTGGGAGACGGCATTCAATGCTACAACAGTATTACGGGACGATGGATCGACACCCAGGAGACCGACGAGGCGGTCAATGCCTGGACCAACGACGTCCTCATAATGTCCAATGGTAACCTTGCCGTAGCTACCTACAACGGAATAAACATCCTGGACATAAGAGATCCTGATATTATTGAGTCCATAAACCACAGTCTTATCGGAAGGATTGCATATTCCCTCCTGGAACTGGACGGCAAACTGTACGCTGGAACCACCAACAGCATATTCATCGTCGATTTGGAGAATGATCTGACCACCACCCGATATACGGTTGAAGACGGCCTCCCGGACGGTTCAGTGAACGATATGAGGGCGGACGACCTGGGCAAGATATGGCTGAGCACCAATTCAGGACTTGCATCATTCTACCCGGAAACCGGCTACGTTGCGCGTTTCTACGCGGGAGACGGCCTCCAGGGCAATGAATTCAGCTTAAACGCCTCCACCAAGGGGCAGAACGGAATGCTCTTCTTTGGCGGCACCGGAGGCATAACCTGTTTCTTCCCTTCCGACATCGTGGAATCCCAGCCGGCCTGGAATGCCAGGATCACCGCCGTCACCCTTCCGGACGGGACCGTAATCCAGCCGGACTCGGACAATGTCTACTCCCTGAAGTACAATACCCGCACTTGTATCATTGAGTTCGCAACGGCGGAATACAACGCGTCTGACGGAACCACGTTCAGCTATTCCATTGATTCCGGGCCGTGGAATTCGGTTTCCAGGGGATCTTCGAACATAACAATGAACAATTTGAATCCCGGACAGTACGCCATAAGCATCAGGGCGGAGTCCAACGGGGTCAAGTCACAGCCAACTTCTATTGTCATAAAGGTCAACCATCCCTGGTGGGGTACCACATTTATGAAAGTGATGTACATCCTGCTGGGACTGGCTGTCATAGGCCTGTTCGGCAGCCAGAAAATCAAGCAGTTCCGGGACAAGGAGGAAATTAAGCGACATATACAGGCGGAAGAGCTTAACGCATCCAAGCTCCAGTTCTTCCTTAACCTCTCACACGAAATACGCTCTCCGCTTACCTTGATAGAAGGCCCGCTGAACAGGCTCAGAGAGAGCGACGGCGACCCCGAGAGGCAGTACCAGTACCAACAGATATACAACAGCAGCCGCCGTATCCTGAACCTTGTCAACCAGATGCTTGACATCAACAAGATAGAAAACGGCCAGATGAAGATGCACTTTGCAGCCACCCCTATGGTGGACCTCGTGTCCGGAGTCTGCGACCTGTTCAGGGACATCGCCTCACAGAGAAACGTCAAGATAGATTTCCGCTACTCCGGAAGCAAGGAGATGGAGGCCTGGGTGGATCCCGCGCAATTCGACAAGATAATCGTGAACCTGCTATCGAATGCAGTCAAGTTCTCGCCGGAGGACAGCCGCATAACCGTAACCCTGTCCAATGACGGCAACAACGCAAGGATTGACGTCAAGGACGAAGGCCCCGGAATGAACCAGCAGGACCTTGAAAAAGTATTCGAGCGTTTCTATCAGGCAGGAAACCAGACCGGCGGAACCGGGATAGGCCTCAACCTGTCCCGAATGCTGGCGCAGCTGCACCACGGCACCATCAAGGCCGCCAACAATCCGGACGGTCCGGGCAGCACCTTCACCGTGACGATACCTCTTGGCAACGCCCATCTGAGCAGTGACGAGATGGACACCTCCCCCGCCCCCGCCGACGCCAGGGAAACAGGCATCTTCATCCCGGGAATCGCCTCAACCCCGCAAGCCTCCTCGGAAAAAACCGTGGTAAGGCACCGCAAGACAGTGCTTCTGGTCGAAGACGACCTGTCCATCAGGCAATATGTCGCCCACGAGCTCTCAAGGGACTTCTACATTTCCGAATGCTCCAACGGAAAACAGGCCCTGGACATTATCCTGCGTGACAATCCGGACCTGGTCATCAGCGACATAATGATGCCGGAGATGGACGGCTACACCCTTTGCAAGAAAATCCGCAAGAACATCAACATAAACTCCACCCCTGTGATCCTGCTCACGGCCAAGGCCGGCGAGGAAGAGGAAATAGCAGGCCTTGAGACCGGCGCCGATGCCTACATCACCAAGCCCTTCAACATCGAAGTCCTCCGCAAGACTGCCCTCAACCTCATATCCGGAAGGGAACTGCTTAAAGTCTCATACTCTGACAGGCAGGTCGAGACGGAGAAGATAGAGACAGAGCCTCTGTCCACTCCTGACGAGAGGCTCCTGGACAGGGTGATGAAGGTCATAAACGCAAATCTGGACAATCCCAAACTGACAGTGGAGATGGTGGCGGACGAGGTTGGAATAAGCCGCGTGCACCTTCACCGCAAGCTCAAGGAACTCACCAACCAGACGTCCAGGGACTTCATCCGAAACGTAAGGCTCAGAAAGGCCGCCGAGATGCTGACGGAAAAAAAATACGCCATCTCAGAGCTGTCGGAGGTGGTAGGATTCTCCTCTCCGGCTAGTTTCGCCACCGCTTTCAAGAACCTCTACGGGGTTTCTCCAAGCGAGTATGTGCAAGGCAGGCAGAACGAGCAAAAATAGCTGGGAAATAGGCTGGCATTTCGGATTATTTTTGTTATTTTTGGAAACTTTATAGTTTATTCTGTTTAAACAAACAATAACATTAAAATTATGGCTAAAGAAAAGAAATTCATCACCTGTGATGGTAACCAGGCTGCGTCGAATATCGCATACCTTTTCAGCGAGCACGCAGCCATCTATCCTATCACACCTTCCTCCACAATGGCAGAGAACATTGATGAGTGGGCCGCCCAGGGCAAGAAGAACCTTTGGGGAGAAACCGTAAAGGTTACTGAAATGCAGAGCGAGGCCGGAGCAGCCGGCGCCGTTCACGGTTCACTTCAGGCAGGAGCCCTCACATCTACATTCACGGCATCCCAGGGACTTCTCCTTATGATCCCTAATATGTACAAGATTGCCGGAGAGATGCTTCCAGCCGTATTCCACGTTTCAGCACGTGCACTTGCATCTCACGCTCTTTCCATTTTCGGAGACCACCAGGATGTAATGGCCTGCCGCCAGACAGGCTTTGCGATGCTCGCATCCAGTTCAGTCCAGGAAGCCCAGGATATGGCTGCCATAGCCCATCTTTCCGCAATCAAGGCTTCCGTTCCATTCCTTCATTTCTTTGACGGATTCCGCACCTCCCACGAAATCCAGAAGATAGAGCTTCTGGACGAGGACGACCTCCGCAATATGGTCAGCACCAAGAGCCTCGAGGCTTTCCGCAAGAAAGCCCTCAATCCTGAGGCCCCTGTAACCCGCGGAACCGCTCAGAACGGTGATGTATATTTCCAGGCCGTTGAATCCCGCAACAAGGTATATGACGAGGTTGCTGACGTAGTAGCCCGCTATATGGGTGAGATCGGTGAGGTAAGCGGACGCACATACCGCCCGTTCGAGTACTACGGAGACCCTCACGCAGAGACTGTTGTAGTTGCAATGGGTTCCGTTACCGAGACAATCAAGGAAACCATAGACTATCTGGCAAAGCACGGACGCAATTACGGTCTTGTTACCGTTCACCTCTACAGGCCGTTCTCAGAGAAGTACTTCCTCAAAGTCCTTCCCAAGAACGTCAAGAAGATTGCCGTCCTTGACCGTACAAAAGAGTTCGGCGCACTTGGTGAGCCTCTCTACCAGGATGTCAAGACCATCTTCCAGGGACGTGACCGTGCACCTCTTATCGTAGGCGGACGCTACGGCCTTTCTTCAAAGGACACCTCCCCTGCTCAGATCGTCGCCGTATTCGACAACCTTGAGCTCAAGCAGCCCAAGAACGGTTTCACTATCGGAATCACCGATGACGTAACCTTCAAGAGCCTCCCTATCAAGAGTGAGATCTCAATCGTGAAGCCCGGCACAACAGAGTGCAAGTTCTACGGACTTGGTTCAGACGGTACCGTAGGTGCAAACAAGAACACCATCAAGATCATCGGTTCCCACACTCCAAAGTACTGCCAGGCATACTTCGACTATGACTCCAAGAAGTCCGGCGGATACACCTGCTCACACCTCCGTTTCGGAGACGTTCCAATCAAGGCTCCTTACCTGGTTTCAACTCCTGACTTCGTAGCCTGCCACGTTCCTTCATACCTTCACAAGTATGACGTGCTCAAGGGCATCAAGGAAGGCGGAAGCCTCCTCCTCAACTCCCTCTGGGACGAGAAAGAGACCCTTGAAAGGATTCCTGACAATGTAAAGAGCATCATTGGCAAGAAGAAGATCAACCTCTATATCATCAACGCTACCAAAATCGCTGCAGAGATCGGCCTTGGCGGACGCACCAACACCATCCTTCAGAGCGCATTCTTCAAGATCTCCAACATCATCCCTTACGATGACGCAGTCAAGTATATGAAGGCGGCAGCCCTCAAGAGCTACGGCAAGAAGGGAGAGCAGGTAGTGAATATGAACTACGCTGCCATCGACCGCGGTGGAGAATACACCAAGGTAGAGGTTCCTGCAGAGTGGGCAAAGATCAACGCCAAGTTCACCAACCCCAACACAGCCCGTCTTGCAACTCCTTTCGTAAAGGAAATCGCAGACATCGTGAACGCCCAGTGCGGTGACACCCTCCCTGTAAGCGCATTCCTGCCTTACCAGGACGGTACAATGCCTAACGGCACCGCAGCATTCGAGAAGAGAGGCGTTGCCGTAAACGTTCCTGTTTGGGACGCAGCAAGCTGTATCCAGTGCAACACCTGTGCATTTGTCTGCCCTCACGCTGCTATCCGCCCGTTCCTGCTCACTGCAGACGAGGCTGCAGCCGCTCCGGAAGGCGTCAAGTATGCCGACGGAAAGGCCAACATCAAAGAGTACAAGTTCGCCCTCTCAATCTCAGTTGACGATTGTACCGGTTGCGGTAACTGCGTTGACGTATGTCTCAGCAAGGAGAAATCTCTCAAGATGGTTCCTTACGTAGACGTTACCGAGAACCAGGCCGCCTTCGACTACCTCAACAACAAGATCGGTTACAAGGAAGTCGTTGACAAGAAGTCCAATATGAAGAACGCCCAGTTCGCACAGCCTCTGTTCGAGTACTCAGGCGCCTGCGCAGGATGCGGCGAGACCCCTTACATCAAGAACATCACCCAACTCTTCGGCGACCATATGATGATTGCCAACGCTACCGGATGCTCTTCAATCTACGGAGCCTCATTCCCTGCATCTCCTTACTGCACAGACTCCAAGGGTCACGGCCCGGCTTGGCAGAACTCCCTGTTCGAAGACTTCTGCGAGTTCGGTCTTGGAATGCACCTTGGATCCGAGCGCGTACGCGAGACAGTAGGAGCCTGGATGCAGAAGGGACTCGCCTGCGATTGCTGCACCCCTGAAATGAAGGAGCTCTTCCAGAAGTGGCTTGACAACCGCAACGACTACGCCGTTACCCGCGAGGTCGCTGACAAGCTCGTTCCGCTTCTTGACACCTGCGGCTGCGATGTATGCAAGGCCCTCCAGGGACTCAAGAACTTCATCCCTTCACGCAGCCAGTGGATCATTGGCGGTGACGGTGCAAGCTACGATATCGGATACGGTGGACTCGACCACGTACTGGCATCAGGAGAGAATGTGAACATCCTGGTTCTTGACACCGAGGTTTACTCCAACACCGGAGGCCAGTCTTCAAAGGCCACCCCTGCAGGAGCTATCGCCAAATTCGCCGCTTCAGGAAAGAAGATCCGCAAGAAGGACCTTGGAATGATGGCTATGAGCTATGGCTACGTTTACGTTGCACAGGTTGCAATGGGAGCAAGCCCTGTTCAGTATATGAACGCCATCAAGGAGGCCGAGGCTTACGACGGACCGTCCCTGATCATTGCATACGCTCCTTGTATCAACCACGGACTCAAGGCCGGTATGGGCTTGAGCCAGAAAGAGGAGAAACTTGCAGTTGACTGCGGTTACTGGCATCTTTACAGGTACAACCCTACCCTTGAGGAGCAGGGCAAGAACCCGTTCACCCTTGACAGCAAGGAGCCTGACTGGACAAAGTTCCAGGACTTCCTGAAGGGCGAGGTTCGTTTCGCTTCACTGTACAAGATGTATCCTGACAAGGCAGGTGAACTTCTCCAGAAGACAGAGGAATTCGCAAAGATCCGCCTCAACACCTACAAGAAACTTGCAGGAAAGGAGTAACTATTTGAGTATAGTATCCTTCAGTGACTGATAAAGCGGATTTTCCGCCAAGTCACGGCACTGATCCAGAATGGATACGAAGGCCTGGTAATTGCCAAAAACGGTGTTCAGGTCTTCGTATCCTTTCATTATGCGCTTTGCATAATACATAAACACCTCCCCCTGAGGGGTAAGGCTGACGCTGGTGCGGCTGCGGACGAACAGTTCCTGGCCGACGCTCTTTTCCAATTCGGCTATCTTCTGGCTCACGGCAGGCTGGGTCACGTCAAGTTCCCTGGCGGCCGCGGTGAAGCTGCGGTTGCGGGCCACAGCCTCGAAAACTTTAAGGGTATAATCTTCCAACATAGGTATGGACATAAAAAAGCCGATCTTTGAAAGACCGGCCTGTATTATTATGTTGATGCTTATTCCTCAGAGATTGAGCCTGTAGGGCAAACTTCTGCACAAGCGCCACAGTCTATGCAGATATTAGGATCGATAGAATAAACATCACCCTCCATAATTGCTCCTGAAGGGCACTCTCCCTGGCATGCTCCGCATGCTACACAGGTGTCTGCTGAAATTTTGTGAGCCATAATGATATTTTTGAATTGTTAATACAAATGTATTTCTTTAAATTTGATTTTACAAATTACTGTGGAAAGATTTTTGCTTTATGCTTCAGTATGAACTTCAGGTTAACATATAAAATATTGTCGGCCTTTGTTGCCATCCTCACAGCAATGAGCGTCGCAAGCGCCCAGAGCCGGTTCGGTAATATTGTGGAACTGGACAAGACCGTTCACGATTTTGGGGACGTCCTCACAACCGACGGTCCGCTCAGCTGCCACTTCACCGTTACCAATATCAGTGCCAAACCCGTAAATATCCTGACGGTTGTTTCGTCTTGCGGCTGTACGGATGTCACCTGGACCAAAGAGCCCATCCCTGCAGGAGGGACCGGAACCATCTCCGCCACCTACCAGAACGAGGACGGACCCTTCCCTTTTGACAAAACCCTCACAGTATACTTCGCAGAATACAAACAGCCTGTGATACTCCGTCTGCGCGGGGTTGTAAACTACAAGCCCCTCCCCGTCAAGGAAGCATACAAGATCAAGCGCGGAGACCTTGGTTTCAAGGAAGATGAGATCAAGGGCGGCAATATGTCCCAGGGACAGCAGAAGAGCGGAGAGTTTATGGTGGCCAACATTGGCTCAAAGCCCATCAAGGTTACATTCAAGGACACTTCCAAGAACCTGAAGATAAGCATCTTCCCCACTACAATTCCTGCCGGAGAAACCGCCAAGGTAAGCTACACCATAGATGCGGACCGTTCCCTCTGGGGCAAGAACTACTACTGGTTCACCCCTGTCGTTGACGGACGCGCATTTGACAAGATGGGCATCTGGGCAGTGACAAAGGAAGACTTCACTGACTGGTCAAGGGAACAGAGGGCCAACGGCTCCAACGTCCTTTTCAAGAGCAACTCCTTTGAATTCAAGCCAATGGCCGCAGGCAAGACCATAGAAGCCGTTTACGATCTGTCCAACGTGGGCAAGAGCGACCTTATAATCTATAAGGTTGACACCGACAACCCCAAGGCCGTCCCCGTCGGGGAGCCACCGGTCCTCAAACCGGGCCAGGGCGGAAAACTGAGGGTCAACCTGGACACCAAGGGAATGCCAAAGGGAGAGGTCCTGGTGATAGTGAGCCTGACAACCAATTCCCCGTTGAGACCTCTAGTAAACTTGTTCATAACTGGTTTCATACAGTAAAAGATAGTCCCGCAAAAATTATTAAATTTGCGGGACTGATTTTATATATATGCCTGAACAAACCTATAAATATACTGACGAGCAGATTGTCACTATGGAAGGTGTCGAGCATATCAGGCGCAGGCCTGGTATGTACATCGGCCGCCTTGGCGACGGAAGGAACCCCGGGGACGGAATTTACGTGCTGCTGAAGGAGATCGTTGACAACTCCATCGACGAGTTTGCAATGGGATTCGGAAAGCAGATCGTCATAAACATATCCGACGAGGAGGTCTCCGTGAGGGACTTCGGCCGAGGCATCCCCCTGGACTCCGTGGTAAAGGCCGTCAGCATCCTGAACACCGGAGGCAAGTTCGACGACAAGGCATTCAAGAAATCAGTTGGCCTCAACGGAGTGGGTACAAAGGCCGTAAACGCCCTTTCCAGCTCCTTCTACGTATGTTCCTACCGCGATGGAGACACATCCTGGGCCAAGTTCGAGCGCGGAGAGCTCATTGACAGCGGCAAAGGCAATTCCAAGGAAAAGAACGGCACCCTTGTGGTTTTCACCCCGGACACTACAATGTTCGGAGACTTCCACTACAATATGGACTACGTAGAGTCTATGGTCAAGAACTATTCCTACCTCAAGAAAGGCCTCACCCTCAATTTCAACGGCAACCTCTACAAGTCTTCCAACGGACTTCTGGACCTGGTGAACGAAAATCTCACTGAGGAGCCCCTATACCCTCCCATCCATCTTGAAGGAGAGGACATTGAGGTGGTCCTCACCCACGGCAACGCCTACGGGGAGAACATCTCCTCCTTTGTCAACGGCCAGAACACCCGCGACGGCGGAACCCACCTTGCCGCATACAGGGAGGCCATTGCAAAGACCCTCAAGGAATTCTTCAAGAAGAACTACGCCCCTGAAGACTGCCGCCAGGGAATAGTGGGAGCCATAAGCATCCAGATCCAGGAGCCTACTTTCGAGGCCCAGACCAAGACCAAGCTCGGCTCCACCTATATGTGGGAGAAGCAGGTCAAGGACGAGACCGGCGCCATACACAACAGCACCGGCCCCACCATCAGGAATTTCGTAAACGAATTCATTGCCCGCAACCTTGACAATTACCTCAGGATGAATATGGCCATAGTGCCAATCATCGAAGAGAAAATAAAGGCTTCCCAGCAGGAAAGGGAAGAAATTTCCGGAATCCAGAAGAAGACCAGGGAGAAGAACAAGCGCGCCAACGTCTACAACAAGAAACTGCGTGACTGCCGATTCCACTTCAACGACAAGCGGAACGACAAGAATGCCGATTCCATAGACAAGTCCAGCATCTTCATCACCGAGGGAGACTCCGCCAGCGGAACCATCACAAAGGTCCGCAACGCCAACACCCAGGCGGTTTTCAGCCTTCGCGGAAAGCCCATCAACTGCTACAAGGAAAGCCGCAAGAAAGTGGCCGAAAACGAGGAACTCAACCTTCTCATCTCCGCCCTTGGCGTGGAAGACGACCTTGACAACCTCCGCTACAACTACATAATTGTTGCAACCGATGCCGATGACGACGGAATGCACATCCGTATGCTGGTCCTCACCTTCTTTATGAAGTACTATCCGGACCTGATCCGCCGCGGCCACGTACACATCCTCCAGACTCCCCTGTTCCGCGTCCGCAACAAGAAGAACACAATGTACTGCTACACCCCTGAAGAGAAGGAAGCGGCAATCAAGGCCCTCAAGACGGGCGTGGAAATTACCCGCTTCAAGGGCCTTGGAGAAATCTCCTCCAACGAGTTCGTAGACTTCATTGGGGACAATATGAGGCTTGACCTGGTGAAACTCTCTGACGAAGAGTCCATCTCAGATATAATGGCCTTCTATATGGGTGAGAACACCATTGACAGGCAGAACTTCATCCGCGAGAACCTCCGCTCTGAGGAAGAGCTGGAAGACATAAACATCTAGGGGCTCCCCCGCGCTCTACTTCACGTTGATTATCACCCTGCGATAGGCGACAAGGTTGAAATTGCCGTCGTCGTGCACCTCGCATACCAAGTGGAGCTGCCTTCCTGCGGCATCGTCGGGAATCCTGAAAGATACCTTCTGGGCCGAAGGGTCGGAGATCTCCGGCAGAGGGCCGTCGTCAGGGAACACCTGGAACCACCACTCAAAGGAGAGGCCGTCCCCGTCAGGGTCGAACGATTTGGAAGCGTCCGCACGCAGCACAGTGCCCGCCTTTGCCAGCATCTCTATAGGCTTGATGCCTTTATTGCCGTTCACAATGACAACGGGGTTATGGTTGCCCGAGCCCTGGTCCGCCCACTGCATACGGGCGGCAAAGTCGTTGAACTCGTCAGGATAGAACTTGTGCTCGTAGTCATTGGAAATAGTCTTGAGCGGATCCTGCCAGTTGGTCCAGGCGTTGGTAATCCTGTCTGGAGAGATTCCAAACTGGTGGCAGCCGCCCCAGCCAACCTGCTCCGGATGGTCAGGGTCGTTAAGGCCGTTGGGCATTGTGTTCAGGAAGCTTGGGGTATCTCCCTCAACTCCCCAGAGATAGTGCGGGTACACCTGCCCCATCTGGCCGTGGCCCTGGATATACTGTGCGTAAAGATCCCAGTTCTGGACTCCAAGTGCGTTCTGGTTGAGCCAGGCGCTCTCGTCCCAGACAAGCATCAGGTCCTCAGAGAAATCCCTGCGCAGCCACTGGTGAGAGCTGTATGCACGGTTCATCCTCATCCTGTAGACCATATCCTGGTCCGTAATGGTATACAGCCGGAACTTGTTCAGGAAAGCCTTAAGTTCTTCCGGGGAACGCTCCTGCTGCACTTTCCAAATGGCCTGGGAGAGGGTGTTTGCGCCACCCCAGGAGCACACGTAGATGGGACGGGGGTCATCCTCGTCAGCGAGTTTTATAAGCAGGTCGCTTCCGGCGGTATTGTTATCGGGGCCTATGACATCTATTCCGGCCCTTGGGCTTCCCATCACGGCGCGGCTGCGGATATACTCCATACTTGGCCAATAGCCTAGTTCCTGCTTGCCGTTCTCTTCCTCAATGCTATTGAAGCCTGTCTGGCCGGAACGTTTCATCAGATTGTGTACATCCACTCCGTATGCATCTATGACACGGTACAGATATTCCGCCCACTCCGGCGGATAAGGGTCGCAGTTCCAGCCTATGGAGGTTATGATTGCTTCAATCTCAAACCTGTCAGCATAGGACATAAGACGGACGGCGGACTCGTTGTCATCTGGCTCCACCTCCGCCGGCCCTATGTCCGTAAGGACTACCAGGCGCGGCTTGAGCTGGGGCTCCTCTATATGCGAACATGCGCACGTGGCTGCTATAGCCAGTGCGCATGTTATAAGGATTTGGAAGCGATTACTCAGCGATAACATTGAGCTTGACGTTTCCAACTACGTTCTTGTAGCACTTTACTGCTGCCTCGAACTCGCCGGCTTCCTTGATCTCAGGAACGGTCACAGCCTTCTTGTCAACCTCGATGCCTGCTGCGGCAAGGGCGTCAACAACCTGTGCTGCTGAAACTGAACCGAAGATCTTGCCATCAGAATTAACCTTTACAGGGATTGTAAGGAGCATTCCTGAAAGCTTCTCTGCAAATGCCTGTGCATCGGCAACGATCTTAGCCTCTTTGTGTGCCCTCTGACGGATGGTCTCCTCAAGCTGCTTGATAGCGCTGGGGGTTGCGATTGTAGCAAATCCCTGAGGAACCAGGTAATTGAGAGCATAACCAGTCTTTACATTTACCACGTCTCCGGCCTCGCCGAGATTGGCAACTTCTTTCTTCAAAATGATTTTCATATCTCTCAATTATTTAAGAAGGTCAGTAACATAAGGAAGAAGAGCTATTGAACGAGCCCTCTTGATAGCCTGGGCCACCTTCCTCTGGAATTTGAGGGAAGTACCGGTGATGCGCCTGGGGAGAATCTTTCCCTGCTCATTGAGGAACTTCTTGAGGAACTCAGGGTCCTTGTAATCTACGTATTTGATGCCGGCTTTCTTGAAACGGCAATACTTTTTCTTTCTTACCTCTACGGTAGGAGGATTGAGATAACGGATCTCAGCGTTCTGGTCTGTCTGTGCCATAATTAATCCTCGTTAAGTTCTTCAACAACTGTTTCGATGTCCTCGGCAACCGGAGCCTCCTCCTTTACAGGAGCGGGAGCGGCTTTCTTGGATGCTCTGTTCTGACGGCGATGCTCTGCATAAGCGAGGGCGTGCTGGTCAAGTGACACAGTAATGAACCTGATGATTCTCTCATCACGGTGATACTGTGTTTCAAGGGTAGATACAAAGCTGGGGTCAGCCTTGAACTCAATCAGGTAATAGAATCCTGATGTCTTGTGCTGGATAGGGTAAGCGAGCTGCTTAAGGCCCCAATCCTCTTCGTACACGATTTCTCCGCCATTCTCTTTAATGAGGGATGTGTACTTGGCAACCGCTTCCTTCATCTGGGAATCAGACAAAACGGGAGTTGCAATGAAAACGGTTTCGTAAGATTTTAACATCTTTGGATGGTTTGATAAAATAAAAAATACAGCCCTTTGGAGGTCATTTCTCACAAAGGGCTGCAAATATAGGAATTAAAACTATTATTTGCAAGGAATATTTTCCAGAACGGCTTTCAGATACTCCCAGCACATACCTACGGTATCAATCTTGACCCTCTCGTCCGGAGAATGCGGATGGACGATGGTAGGACCAATGGAAACCATCTCCCAATTTGGATAGGTTGCGCCCATAAGAGCACACTCAAGTCCTCCGTGGGTAGCGAACACCTTCATATCCTTGCCAAAGATGTTCTTGTAGGTCTCTTTCATAACTTTTATGATAGGAAGGTCCGGCTTGGGAATCCATCCGGAATAGCCGCCCATAAAGTCAACTTTGGCTCCTGCGAGCTCAAAGATGTAGCCTATGCGCTTTGCAAGCTCTGACTTTGAGCTGTCAAGGGCGCTTCGCATCAAGGATGCGACCTTGATATGTCCGTCTTTGCAGCGGACTATTGCAAGGTTGGTGGAAGTCTCGGTGAGGCCAGGCATACTCTGGCTCATACGGATGACTCCGGACGGGCAGGCAATGATTGCCTTGAGGGCGTTCACTGCCACCTGATCCTCAATGTATCCGGCAGGCTTGTCGCAATGCTCGCATACGTACTCCATATCCGGATCGCTTTGTGCATAGCATTTCTTTGAATTTGAGAGGGACTTGATTATCATTGCCAGAACTTCCTCTTCCTTGTCTTCAGGAACAAGGATTACGGCCGCGGCCTCGAACGGAATGGCGTTGCGGAGGCTTCCTCCGGTGAAGTCAGCCATCTTTACGCCGCAGTCTATCATTCCGTCAATGATTGCCTTGGCAACAATCTTGTTGGCGTTGCCGCGATAGAGGGAGATGTCCATTCCGGAGTGTCCTCCCTGGAGGCCTTTGACTGATACCTTGTACGGCTTGTATCCTTCAGGCGCCACCAGTTCCTTGTATTCGAAGTCAGCAACGGCGTCGAGTCCTCCGGCGCATCCAATGCAAAGCTCGCCTTCCTCCTCGGAATCAAGGTTTATGAGGATGTCACCCTTGAGGACGCCCGGCTTGAGGTTCTGGGCTCCAGTCATACCGGTCTCCTCGTCATAAGTGGCAAGCACTTCCACGGGGCCGTGCTTGATGTCCTTGATCTCGCATACTGCCATTCCAAGGGCGAGTCCCATTCCGTTGTCCGCACCAAGGGTGGTTCCCTTTGCGCCTACCCATTCGCCAAGGATCTCGGTCTCGATGGGGTCGTTGAGAAAGTCGTGGTTGGAGGATGCCACTTTCTGGGGCACCATATCCATATGTCCCTGAAGGATCACACCGCGGCGGTTCTCATATCCGGGCGTTGCCGGAACGCGGAAAATAATATTGCCAGTATCGTCTTTTATTGTCTCGATCCCGTGCTTCTTGCCCCAGTCATATAGGAATTCCTGGGCTTTCTGCTCGTGCTTTGAAGGGCGCGGAATCTGTGTAAGGGAGTAGAAGTTGTTCCACACCACCTTAGGTTCCAGATCTTTAATGCTGCTCATAATGAATATGTGGTTAATTATTTTGTAATTGTCTTACTGTACTGGATATACCCTGTCCTCTCCAAGCTGATAGACAGGAATGCGGCTCTGGAGGAACGTCTTTACGCCGTCGGACACCTTGAGGTCGCATATGGAGGGAATGCGCACGGTCTGTACGACCTTTGCCCTGGATGCGGCCCTTGGGTCCGCGGCGGGGGCGCTTGCCATCTCCTGCGGAGCTATGTCAAGGTAATACGGCTTGCCGCCAATCTCTTCCGCCGGAAGGAGACCTTCCTGGTCGGAGAGGCGGAAGATTACGTAAATCTGGTCCTTGGCGTCGGAAGAAGGAGAAAGCTCGAAGGTAACTTTCTGCTCCTGGGTTATGGTGTATCCAAGGAAGAGGGAAAGGTATTCCTGTTCAAGGGCGGCAAGTTCGTCAATGGCGGCTTTCATTGCCTCTCCGCTGTATGTGGCGTCAGTGTCGCCGGTGATTATCTGGATGCGGTTGCGCCTGAGGAGGAAGACCATATCGGCCGCCTCGCGGGCCTTCTGCTCGGGCGTCTTCTCAACTGTCACGCTCTGGGAGACGATGCGGCTTGCCGAGCCGGCGGAGAAGAGCGTGGCGGCCTCGGACGTGTAGTTGGCGCTCACGCCGCGCGATTCGAAGCCGGACTGGGCAAAGCCGGGCTTGCTCCAAACGGAGGTGCCGGAGGCTTCGGTATCTGAGCCGTATTTCATTACTACGCTGGTAAGGGTGGCCTTGGAGGAATCCTCTTCCTTGGCTTCCACTCCCAGATATTTCTGTGCATATCTTGCGTATGGGCCTGCGTAGAACTGTTCCAGCTGGGCGCTCACGTCAAAGGTGAGCTTTGTCTTGGGCTGGACCTGCTGGGCCCCCGCCCCTATGCAGCAGAGCAGGGCTGCCGCTGCAATGATGAATCTCTTTATCATATTACTTCCATCTTTTATGTGTCCAGAGATAGTTCCAGGGCTGAGCCTCGATGTCTCTCTGGAGAAGTGAATAGTACGTTTTCATTATCTGTACGGGATCCTCCTTGGAGGCATCCTCGCAAATTGGCGTAAAGGTGAGCCTGTAGCGCCCGCGCTTGACGCAGGACACGTTCATATATGCGACGCTCATCCCTTTCTTGCAGGCGATGGCCACGCCGCCGGCCATAGTGTACGTATCCTGATGCAAAAACTGTCCCACGTGCATCCTGTCCGTATTGCGGTATGGGGCCTGGTCTGTGTTCATATTGTACAGTTTCTTTTTGCCGGCGGCCAGGTTCACCAGGGCGTATCGGAGGAACTCCGATGTCTCCACGTAGCCGTCAAAATGCTCCTTGTCGCTGACGGTGGTTGCGCGGTTCTCACGCAGGAAACGGTCCCAGACCTTGCTAGAAGGGCGTTTGTACACCACTACCACATTATCTTCAGTAAACGGGCACGGAGAACCCTCCGGACGGTCAAAATAATTGATTGACCCGTAGAACTCCCAGTTGCCGCAGTGGGAATTGAGGATCATTACGGCCGGAGACTTGTCCATAAGGTCCTGGATCACTTCCGGATTGACCATCTCCTCAGGGCAGTTCCTGACAAAACGCTTTGGATTGGTGCATCCGCCGTACCAGATTCCCTCAACAATGATGTCTGCCAGGTGAAGGTAGAAACGGTCCGCAATCTCAGTGAGTTCCTTGTATTTCTTGTCAGGGAAACTGCGGGAGAGGTTGGTCATCACCACGTCCCTGCGGTAGTGGAAGACATCCCTGAGGAGCCAGCACAGGAAATGGGCCACCCCGTGGTGGAACCACAGCGGAAGATGCGCCGGGATCCAGATCAGGGCCCTAAGCAATATGTAGCCTATCTTGTGCATCATCACAAATATACCAAATTATTCTTATATTTGTAGATAATAGAATTCAATGACAAAATAATACAGATATGTTCAAAAACCAACCTAAAGGACTGTTCGCCCTTGCGCTTGCCAACACAGGCGAACGGTTCGGCTACTACACAATGCTGGCCATCTTCCTGCTTTTCCTGCAGGCAAAGTTCGGCTTCACCGCCGCCGCTGCCGGCCAGTTCTACGCCATTTTCCTGGCAGCCGTCTATTTTATGCCCGTCCTGGGCGGATGGCTCGCTGACAAGATCGGCTACGGCAAATGCGTAGTCACCGGCGTTTCCATAATGTTCCTGGGATACCTCCTTCTGGCAATCCCTACCGACGCTTTCCAGGGTCGCGGCCTGGCCCTTGCAATGATGATAGGCGCCCTGCTGCTCATTGCCGTGGGCACCGGCCTCTTCAAGGGCAACCTGCAGGTAATGACGGGTAACCTCTATGACGATCCACAGTACAAGGCCAAGCGCGACTCCGGCTTCAGCCTCTTCTATATGGCTATCAACGTAGGCGCAATGTTCGCCCCTACCGCCGCCACCGCGCTCACCAACAGCCACCTTGCAAAGTCCGGACTCATCTACAAGGCCGACATCCCCGCCCTTGCGCACCAGTGCCTTAACGGGACACTGCAGGACACGGGTGCCCTGCAAGCCCTCCAGGCAATGATGCCCGGCTCAGACGTAGCCTCTATGAACCTCAGCGACTTCAGCCAGTATTACATCAACCATCTTTCCACCGCCTACAACCTGGGCTTCGCAGTAGCCTGCGTATCCCTGATTTTCTCAATGGCAATCTACTTCGGCTTCCGCTCCTGGTTCAAGCACACGGATGTCAACGCCAAGCAGGCCGCCGCATCCAACGACAAAGTGGTGGAACTTACTCCAAAGCAGACAAAGGACCGCATCGTGGCCCTCATATTCGTGTTCGCAGTGGTTATCTTCTTCTGGATGGCATTTCACCAGAACGGTTCCTCACTGACATACTTCGCACGTGACTACACCCAGGATACCGTTTCCGGCCCGCTCCGTATAGGATTCAACATCTGGCCGCTGTTCCTGATCGCAGTTTCAGTGTACACCCTGTTCGGCATATTCCAGTCAGAGTCTTCAAAATCCAAGATCCTCTGCTCAGTGATAACGGTTCTCCTCTGGGTTGGCGCCTATGCCATTTACGCCGGAATGGATTCCACCCTCCACATCCTGCCTCAGCAGTTCCAGCAGTTCAACCCGTTCTTTGTGGTAGCCCTTACCCCTGTATCAATGGCTATCTTCGGAGCCCTGGCAAAGAAGGGCAAGGAACCTTCCGCGCCAAAGAAGATCGGTCTTGGAATGTTCGTAGCGGCACTTGGATACCTCATTATGCTTGCAGCATCAAACGGCCAGCCCGCTCCTTCTGCCCTCAAGGCCGTTGGCGGCGTAACTCCTGATCCGGTTGTACCTACATACCTTATCAGCACATACCTGGTACTTACATTCGCAGAGCTTCTCCTCTCCCCTATGGGAATATCATTCGTTTCCAAGGTTGCCCCTCCCAAGTACAAGGGCCTTATGATGGGTTGCTGGTTTGCCGCAACCGCAATTGGAAACTATCTCAGTTCCATCCCTTCAATGCTGTGGGACAATGTTCCACTGTGGGTTAACTGGACAGTTCTCATAGCACTCTGCGTAATATCCGGCTTTGTGATGTTCGCATTCCTCAAGAAACTGGAAGCCGCAACTGAAGAAGCCTGATGGGTCTGCTGCTGTTATTCCTCCTTGGAGCGCTGCTCATCTCAGCCCTGTGCTCCATACTTGAAGCATCCTTGCTCTCCACTCCCCTGTCGTACATTACGATGAGGGAGGAGGAGGGTTACAAGGGCGCCACCAAGTTCAAGGAATACAAACAGGACACTAACCGTCCTATAGCCGCCATCCTGAGCCTGAACACAATTGCCAACACCATTGGCGCGGCAGGCGTGGGACGGCAGGCCACGCTGCTTTTTGGAAGCGCGTGGTTTGGCGTTGTAAGCGCCATAACAACCATTCTCATACTCATATTCTCAGAGATCATTCCCAAAAACATCGGAGCCCACTACTGGAGGCACCTGATGGGATTCACGGGCAAATGCATCAGCGTCCTGCTGGTGCTTATGTGGCCCTTCGTCAAAGTGATGGAGTGGATTTCGGGAATATTTGTTCCCGAACCTGACGAAGCCGCAATCTCGCGCGAGGAGGTCAGCGCCATAGCCAACGTGGCTGAGGAGGAGGAAGTCCTGGACGAGGACGAGAACACCATAATCCAGAACCTCATCAAGATGGACGACATCCCAGCCTACGAGGCAATGACCCCGAGGGTGGTATGCGCCATAGCCCCGGAATCGATGACCGTGAAGGCCTTCTATAAATGCAAGGATTACAGGCCTTTCAGCCGCATCCCCGTCTATGACAAGAGTGACGAGTACATTACCGGATACATCCTGCGATCCGACGCCCTCCAGCTTCTTGCAGACGACAAGTTCGACCGCACCCTTTCCAGCATTCGAAGGGACATTGACCTCTTCAACGAGGATACCACCCTTGGCGACATATGGGACGCCATGCTCCAGAAAAAGGAACAGATTTCCTGCATTATTGACGAATACGGCTGCTTCCAGGGAATCCTGACCTTCGAAGACATCCTGGAAACCCTCCTGGAGCGCGAAATTGTGGACGAGAACGACACCGTTCCCAATATGCAGGCCCTTGCAAAGGAAATCTGGGAAATGCAGCAGAAACGCCGCAAATAAACCTCCCTATAACATACTTCTCAAAGCCAGGGTGCATATGGTGCTTCCAGGTCTGGCAACCACAAAATCATAACCATCCTCTGCCTTGCCCAGCCCTAAATTAAGGGATTCCCCTAAGTGTGCTTCCTTCAGGAAATGGGCAGACAGGCGAAGTGGGGCGGCCGAAGTCTTCTGGAATTCCGGGAGCAGGTCGTAAAGCATCTCCACATATCTGATATTGTTTACGTGGCCGTTGAAGTCACAATCGCTGAAGCGCATCATCCGGGTCTCGCTCGTATCAATTTTTACCGTTCCTATCCTGTCCGGGCGCCTGCACGGCGGCTCCTCTCCTTTCTTTCCTATGAGGATGTCGGCTGGCCGGATAAGGGAGCGGCTCTTGCTGTCTATTACACACCATTCACTTACTCCCCTTCCAATTTCTTTACCAGCATTGTCCTTGATACGGACGCACCGTGTCAGGGAGACATTGCCTGCATATCCATCCCATACGGAAATCTTGAACGGAGTGTATAAGGAAGGACGGGAGTCAAACTCAAAGACATATCTGCTGAGCACCCAGCAGAGCCCCTTCTTTCGCATAACATCTACCCCAAAGCCTTCTTCCCTTATGAAGTTGCTTATTGAGTTGATGATTGAACGGCACAATGAAGGCACCATAATGGCACCCTGCGCATCAGTATCCTGTGGATATACCCAATGGTCATAAGTACTCATATTATGTATTTCTTTGTTCGGATGCAAAATTAGGGAGCACCGACATCACAGGGAAAAAGAGTACGGCTACAGTGCTAAAAATGTTACAAAAATCACTTTTTGCGGAAAAAATGGCTATTTTTGGGGGTAAAATCACGGGGCTGAAAGATTCGCCCCTACGTTAAAGGGACCAAGATTATGTTAAAGATAAACATTAGGAAAGGCTTCGCACCACACGTCATATACCTTACCGTACTACCATTGTTCTTTATTGGGTTCTGCCTTGCTTACAACCCTTTTGGCATAATGGACTTCTATGATTGCACGTCATTGCCAAACCTGGGTGACATAGCAATACTTGCAAGCATCATCCTGGTTACGTTAACGTTTTCAAGGCTCTTTTTCTGGCTTGTACGGTCAAAGAAGGAGCTGATATGGTGGCAGTGCATCTGCTGGGGTTTCGCAGAAGTTCTGGTCGCTTCCGCGTTCATGGCCCTTTATACCAGCCTCAACAGCACGCACGATTACTTGTTATACCTTCCTGAATGCGTCAAATTCGCTTTTATGATATTGGTTTATCCTTATCTGATAATAGCGGCTGTCAACATCCTGTTATACAGCGTAGAACCCGAGAGCCAGAGTTCTGAAGAAAACACAGCCGGCCTGGTCAGGTTTTATGATGAGCACGGAAAGCTTAAACTGGTCATCAATCCCGCTTCCATACTATTCATCAAAGCAGAAGACAATTACATAATAATCAATTATCTGGAAAGCGGCTCTATAAAGAGGTACGAACTCCGTAATTCTATGCGGAGCATTGAGGAAACAGCCACGTGTCACGGGATCTACAGATGCCAGCGATCTTATTATGTGAACCCCAGACACGTAAAAGTCCTGCGAAAAGACAAGGAAGGATACATCTTTGCTGAACTGGACCTGGCCGAAGTCCCTTCAATCCCGGTAAGCAAGAAGTATTACCAGGCCATATCCGCCCTACTTTAAGAGCGCGGCCTCTATCTGCCGCACATCCGTACAATCTTTAAGCACAACCGTCTTGTCTGCGTCAAGCAGATAGAGGCTTGGTATTGCCTTGAGGTCATAAAGGCCGGATTCCGAGATAGTGCTTCCCGGGTCACGGGCGTTAATCCAGTCCGAAGGGATCTCATCCCTGTAGGACAGCCACAGGTCCGTGTCCTGGTCCGGATACAGGGCAAGGATCACAAGCTTGCGGCTGCGCACCATTTCAGTAATGACTGAAGACTGGCGCATTGCCTCCCTTATAGCCCTGCACATATCACATCCTGGATTGCTGAAGAAGACAAGCGTGTAGGGAGAATTAATGCCATAAAGGCTGCCCGGGCGGCCTTGGATTGTCAGATAGCTGAAATCTTCCGCGGGGGTTCCCACGCGGTTGCGCGCTGCGACCATTGCCTGGAAGGCTGCCCTGTCGCGCTGCGCATCGTCCAGGAAAGGACTTTCTGCGCGGGTCTCCAGCACCGGGAGATACAGCTCGTCACTGCGCAATTCGGAATTGGGATCGCCAAAGACCTGGCGGCTGATGCTGCTGAAAAGCTCCAGCATTTCCGCATTGGCCGATGCCTTGCCCATAAGGGACTCCATTGCCCTGGCTCCTACGTCCGGCCTTGATTCAAGCATCAATGCAAAAGTCATAAATGCGGTGCCGAAGGATGTACTGTCTATTCTCTGCGGTATTGTGATGTCAGAGAAGTCGAAGTTATCCCAATAATGCTCGCAAAGCCAGCCTTGCGCCGAGGCAGGGTCCATCAGTGACGGGGCGGAAGGAATCTGGAAGGAATATGGACGCTGCTGAGCCTCCGAGGCCTTTTTCCCACCCCGGACGCAACCTGCGCAAAGAAGGCACAGGGCCACGCAGCAACCATATAAAAAAGTTCTCACGGGGCAAAGATACTGAATCTTTTGCTCCGTGAGAATAATAGAATCTAAATTCAGCGGATTAGAACAGGAATGAAACGCCGAAACGGATATCTGCTGTGTTGGCCTTTGAAGAGGTAACTGCAAGCCTGTTGGTTACACCATAATCATAACCTACAGTGAAACGTACAGCCTCCATTACATCAAGTCCTACACCACCGCCAACTGTAACGTTGAGGGGTTTGAATGTCTCATTCTTATACCAGTTGGAAACGAGTTCTCCACTCTGGCTCTTGAATGCGATTCCGTAATAAAGAGTAGGACCGGCAAAGATGAATGCCTTGAGGTCTCCGTTGTTGAATACATTGAACTTGGCAAATACAGGAACTCCGAAAGTATGGCTGGAGGTCTTACCAAAGAAAGGCAGAGAGATGCCCTTGCTTCCACCTGTATACATATACCTGAGACCGGCAACAACAGAGAAAGCGTTAGTGAGGTTCAGGTCAGCTGTAGCCTGTACATAACCGCCGTTGAATGCTGTTGAAGTATTCTCAATCTTAGTTGCTGAGTTAACGAAACCGCCACCGATTCCGAAGTTCTGTGCTGAAGCACTGATGCAGCCGATAAGAAGGATTGCTGCTACAAGAATTTTCTTCATTTTAAGAATGTTTTGGTTAAACTTTGTGCTGCAAATATAGCACTATTTTTTATAATGAGAAAAATAGTATCTTTGCCACATTATGAGAAAATTGTACCTAATCCTGTTCGCGGCCATATTTTTTGCAGGCTGCGCCAAAGTATCCGACATCACAACCATCAACGGATCATTCTCTTCAGACGCGCCTGAAGCCGTCCTGCTCACCATTCCAGATATGGAAATAGAGCAGATGGTAGAAGTGAAGGACGGAAAGTTCAGCGTAGAGGTTCCTACGGACATCACAACCGTGGGCAGCATCGTTTCAGGAATGACTTCCGTGTTGTTCGTACCTGACGGAACGGTCCTGACAATAGATTTTGGCGATACCACCCCTACGGTTACATCGGACAAGCCTAAGATCTCCACCCAGGTTAAGTACGACAGCTTCCAGCAGGGCGTAGACGCTATCCTTTCCAAGGAAGATGTAATGAGCGAGAGCCAGTTGGAGCAGGAATTCCTCTCATACTGCGTAGACGCCATCAAGGACAATCCGGACAATGCGGTTGGCCTGACATCCATAACCAACATCTATTATATGCTTCCCCTGGACCAGCTTGAGAAGGTCATCGGATACCTCTCCCCCAATCTGAAGGAGAAGGATCAGGTTAAAGATATCCTCACAAGCCTGGACGCCAAAAAATCCACTGCCGAGGGCGGAAAGTTCGTGGATTTCACCGTGGTACAGGACCCAGAGAACCCGGAGAAGAGCACCGTAAAGTTCTCAGACTACATTGGCAAGGGCAAATATGTCCTTGTTGACTTCTGGGCAAGCTGGTGCGGCCCGTGCATCCGCGAGATTCCCAACATCAAGGATGTATACGCCACCTACGGAGGCGACAAGTTCGACATCCTGAGTGTTGCCGTATGGGACAAGCTGGAAGATACAAAGAGGGCCGCGGAGGAGCTTGAGCTTCCCTGGAACCAGATTGTGAACGCACAGCAAATTCCTACTGACCTGTATGGAATTGACGGTATCCCTCACATTATCCTTTTTGGTCCGGACGGCACCATTCTCAAGCGTGAGCTCCGCGGCCCTGCAATAGCAGCCGAGATAGCCAAATACGTCTCAGCCAACTAGTTATACTGCAGCATCACATCATCGAAATTCTTGACCATCTTGCAGGTGTTGTCAAGAATCATAGTGTTGTGCTCCTGCGGGTTGAACGGCTCCCAGGCGGGCAGGCTTGCGCAGTTGGGGTCACCTGTCTTGATGAAGGCTATCCAGGCGTCGCTGACAACGTCGGCCATCTTATAAGCCTCAGGTGTTCCGCCAGTCATCTCCCTCTGGTTGGCTACGTTGTTGAACATAAACGGAAGTTCCATTCCGTGGCAGGCGGAAAGCGCATAGTCATTGACAGGTGATTTCCAGGAGAAGAGATATACATAAGCGTTTGCACCTCCCTGGGCCTGCTTTGCAGTTGCCTGCTTGATGACGTTGCCGCGTGTCCTGAAGTCGGTATAAACCAGTTCCTTCGGAGCCTGGCCCGGATAAATGCTCTCGAAATCGGCCACATACTGGTCAAATTTATCTCCAAGCCTTGAGCCAAGGCGTGCCCTTACCTGCTCCATATCCAGAACTACGTTGTTGGTATATGTAAACTCATTGAGATTGGAACCTATGAGCATAGGGACATCCTTGCTGATTTCAGCTCCCATAGGGTCGAAAGGATGCTGGATGAGGTATTTGCCGTCTACGACTGGGCCGAAGCTTCCGCCCACCCTGCGGGTTGCGCGGCTTCCTGCGGCTACAAGCTCTTCGTATGTAAAACCGCTCAGGTCTACGTCAGGTCCAGGTTTGAGACCGAGTTCCTCCACTACAGCGACGCCAAGGGCCTTGCTGCGCTCAGGCTCCTGCTGACGGAGCGTAGAGCCGCTCTGTACCACAGCCCTGTGGAAAAGTCCCTTTGCAGAAGGCATTGCCATAAGTGTGGAAGTCTTTCCGCCACCGCCGCTCTGGCCTCCTATGGTAACGCAGTTGGGATCTCCTCCGAACGCCTCGATGTTATTGTGTATCCACTCCAAAGCCTTTACAAGGTCCTGCATTCCAAGGTTCACGGACTCAGAATATTTTCCGCCGAGGGCTGTAAGATCTATGTAACCAAGGATGTTGAGACGATGGTTGACAGTTACTACTACAATGTCACCCTTCTCAGCAAGAGCCCTTCCTTCCTGTGCCGGGAGGAAGATGGCGGATCCGCTGGCGTAGCCGCCACCGTGGATCCACAGGAAAACAGGACGCTTCTTTCCGTCCAGGGCAGGAGTCCACACGTTGAGCACCTGGCAGTTCTCCGAGCTCTTCTCATTCTTGAATTCGAAACCGAAATCATAGTCGGACGGCTGTCCGCCCCACCTCATATTCTGGTTCTGCATAGCCTGAGGGCCGTAGGACTGGGTCTTTCTTACATTGTCCCACTTGTCCGGGTCCGTCGGAGGCATAAAACGCTCTGCCTTGGCATAGGGCACACCCTTGAATGTGTAGATGCCGGCATCATTGTAACCCATTATCTTTCCGCTGGTTGTCCTGACAATGCAGTCGTCTCCGGTTGTAATGGGGCCTTTCACCGCACTCTGCTTGCTATTGTTGCAGGAGCAAAGTGCCAATGCTGCGAAAGCAGCCAAAATGATTAATCTCTTCATATTATATCTGGTTTGATGGTGATGTTACTGCTGTCTGACTGAAGCCTCGTGTATCAGTGCAAAAATCTTGTTCACAAGTTCTTCTTCCAAGCCCGATGCCGCCGCCCTCTGCAGCGCATCCTGCATTACGCGGCCCCATCTGACGGGCTGCACTATGGAAATGCCGTTCTCCCTCTTCAACGCCCCTATCTGGCGGCTTATCTCCATCCTGCGCGCAAGGTTGTCAATGATGTCCGCGTCCAGGGAATCTATCTGGGAGCGGAGCATTTCCAGGCGGTCCCTGTATGCCGAGTCCGAACTGTCCTGAACCCTTGTAACAAGGTTGTCCAGAAGTTCTTTGAGACTTGCAGGAGTCAGCTGCTGGGAGGCATCGCTGAGCGCCACTGAAGGATCCGGATGGCATTCTATCATAAGGCCGTCAAGGCCAAGGTCCATAGCCCTTTGGGCTATTTCCGGAACCAGTTCCCTTTCTCCGGCTATATGGCTGGGGTCGCAGATCAACGGCAGCTGCGGCACACGCTCCCTTACCTGGAGCAGCAGGTGCCACTTTGGATCGTTGCGGTATCTGCCGGAAAGGCCCTTGGAGAAGCCCCTGTGTACAAGGATAATGTCATTTATTCCGTTGGAGGCAAGCCTCTCGGCGGCTCCTATCCATAAGTCCACGTCCGGGTTGACCGGATTCTTTACCAGAACCTTTGCCCCGCTGCCCTTGAGGGCGTCAGCTATCTCCTGCACCATAAAGGGATTGGTAGTAGTCCTGGCCCCTATCCACACAGTGCGGATGCCTTTTTCAAGGCAAAGGCGGACGTGATGGGCAGAAGCGACCTCCGTGGTGACTTCAAACCCCAGGGTTTCCTGGACCTGGGCCAGCCACTCCAGGGCCGGCTCGCCAATTCCCTCAAAACAGCCGGGGTGCGTGCGTGGTTTCCAAACCCCCGCACGGAAGATGTCCGCTCCTATCTCCTTCACCGCCCGCGCAGCCTGAAGCACCTGATCACGGCTCTCTGCGCTGCACGGTCCTGCTATCAACAGTTTATTCATTTTCCATAGTATAAAAGTCTATCATACGTGCAATGGCCCTCTGGCATACGGGGCAGAAAGCCGGACACGCGTTTGTATTCATACGGCAGTCCTGTGAGGGGCGCCATACTCCCTTGGACTGGTACCCGCCGCCCTCGAACAGGCCAACTCCCGGCTGGCCAAGCATATCCTGCCATTTGGAGGCGAAGTCGAACCGGGTAGTTATGTTCTGCTCCCACGGCTCGGAATCCGGATAATAATACTCTACGAACTGGTCGTCATAATGGTACTCGTCCGCCAGACCGGCAAAGCTGTGGCCGAATTCGTGTACCACAACCGGGGCATATGCAGAATGATGGGCCGCCGTAAGTTCGTAAGAGTTGTATATGCCTCCACCGCCATAGGTGGTGGAATTGGCCAGGATTATGATATGCTCGTAAGGCAGGCCGGCAATGAGGTTGTGCAAGCGTGTAAGCTGCAGCGTTGTCAGGTACCTGTCGGAGTAAAAAGTATCGAAATGGGACTCCAGGGCTGTGTTCTTCCAGTCTCCCTTCCGGGGGACGCTGACGCCGCTGTCCTGGGATGGAATCATTGCGGCCCTGACGTTGAACCTGCTGCTGAGCGAGGCGAAGGGCTCGTGATTCATAAACGAGGCCCAGGCCGCGCGGCAGTCTTCAAGGAAGAGGTCCATCTCTTCCTGGGTGTAGCCCTCGGGGATGATAAGGATATCGATGCACTCTGATGCCGGGCCGCTGCTGAGGATATCCACGGTGCGGGGCGGATTTGCGCCGATGGGGCGTATAAGGATATCTGAAGGATCCACGGGATGCGTCAGCGAGGCGGCCGGCTTTCCGTGCAGGTCGAACAGTTCCACGGTAATGTTCACCCTGGATTCAGGCATAGGCAGGAGGAACACGTTCTCGAAGGCCTTTGTAACGCGTGTGGCCTCTTCCGTTGCCTGCCACTCCTGGAAAAGGGTACTGAAAGACATACGGTAGAGTACCTTGCCGGTCACGGCGTCCTCCATACATATCTGGCCGTTGCCCCGGAGGGGAACCTTGTCCATATTGACGCGCCTTCCCGCCCAGGTGTCGAAACTGCTGAGAGAGGCTACGGAGATGGAGGCCTGCTTGTCAGTGCCGCTGAAGATATAGTCTACGCGAAGCGTACGGTCCTTCAGCTGGGCAGATGCGCTCAGGGCCGTAAACAATGTGATCAGTATGACGAGTACTCTTTTCATCAGCTAAAAAGTAAAAGCCAGCGTGGTGCACAGCGCACCGGAGCGCGGTTCCACCACCGGATAAAGGGAAACTGAGGTTTCCTTTGGAAGTTCCATCCCGAACAGCCTCTTTATGGGGCGTACGGTACTGTACCCTATGTGGGCGCTCAGTATGCCTATCACGCCGCCGGCGGTGGTGTCCCACCACCAGTGGCATTGGTGCGCCACGCGCCCGTATGCCACTGCCGTGGCGGCCACGTAAGCCGCCGTTCCCCAGCCCCAGCCGTATTCAAGGCGCACAAGTTCGGCGCCGGCGTATGCGGTTGCCGAATGCCCGGAAGGAAACGAGTTCCAAGCGGTCCCGTTTGGCCTTTCCTCTTTGATAACAAGCTTCAGGGCGTTCACCATAAGGGCTTCTGACAGGAAGGTTGTGGCGGAGGCTATCAGTATGTCCGGATATCCGTCCACGCTCCGGACGCCCACAAGGTCCAGTCCAAGGTTCATTGCGGCGGGCAGGTACTGCACGTAGTCTTCGTAATACCCGGTATTCCTCTGCGCCCTTGCGGGAGCGAGGAGCAGGAGAACTACGGAAGCCACAAGCAACAGCCTTCTCATATCAATAAAGTTCCTGGTTATAGTCAAACAGGCAGTCGCAGTCCTTGAGGAGAGGATGGGAAGCATCCTTCTCAGAAAGGATAACATCCTGCGGGGCTATCCTCCAGTCAATGCCAAGGGCGGGATCGTTCCAGGCTATGGCGCCTTCCTTGCCCGGGGCATAGAAGCGGTCGCATTTGTACTCGAACACAGCCTGCGGCGACAGCACGGCAAAGCCGTGTGCGAAGCCGCGCGGGATGAACAGCTGCAGGAAGTTGTCCTCGGACAGTTCCACGGCCACGTGCTTTCCAAATGTGGGGCTGCCGCGGCGTATGTCCACCGCTATGTCAAGCACGCGTCCCCTTACAACGCGCACAAGCTTGCCCTGGCTGAACTCTCCTTTCTGGAAATGGAGCCCCCGCACCACACCGTAGGACGAACTGCTCTGGTTGTCCTGCACAAAGGAGACCGGGCGCACCTGCTCGTCGAACTCCCTCTGGGAGAAAGTCTCAAGGAAATACCCTCTCTTGTCCAGGAAAACCCTGGGCCTGAGAAGCACAACCCCGTCTATGTCTGTCCGCAATACTTCCATCATATAATATTTTGGAGGCAACGGGCCAGGGAGTCCTTCCAATACGGGACTTCCACCCCGAACGTCTCTGTTATCTTGCTTTTGTCCAACACCGAATAATGCGGCCGGCGCACCTTTGAAGGGAATTCGCTGGAACGCAATGGCTTAACGGCGCAGTCCCATCCGCCTAGGCGGCATATTTCCCTTGCAAAGTCGAACCAGGAAACCACTCCGGCGTCCGTATAGTGATACACGCCCGTATGGCCCAGCATTCCCTTTTCAATGATACGGCAAATGACGGCGGCAAGGTCCTCCGCGCAGGTGGGGCTTCCCACCTGGTCAGCCACCACGCCCACTTCCGGACGGGTTGCCATCAGTGACGCCATTGTCTTCACAAAGTTCTTTCCGTATGGGGAATACAGCCAGGCGGTGCGGATTATGATTGCCTTGCATCCGGATTCCAGCAGTTCCTCCTCACCCGCAAGTTTGGTGCGTCCGTATACGCCCAGAGGGTTCTTGGCGTCGTCCTCCTTGTAGGGGACCCTTCCGTCCCCTCCAAAGACATAGTCCGTTGAAATGTGGATGACAGTTGCGCCGCAGTCCAGCGCCGCAAGGGCTATGTTCCCCACAGCCTGGCGGTTGAGAAGGTCTGCGGATGCGGCATCGTCTTCTGCCTTGTCAACGTTGGTGTAGGCCGCGCAGTTGACAATGACATCCGGTTTCTGGACGTGGAAGAAGTCCTTCACGGCGGCAGCGTCGGTAATGTCAAGGAAGGTGGTGTCAGCCCCGCTGAGCCGGCAGACATCAGTAAAGACATAATTGTGGGCGCTGTTCCGGGAGGCTGCGCGCAACTCGCTTCCAAGCTGGCCTTCCGCCCCTGTCACAATCACTTTCATCATTTACAAATTTAACAAAAATACTCCAGTAAAGAATATTTTACCTACTTTTGTTAGTCAATATCCCAAGTGATGGCTACAGCTGAAAAACCGGTGATCTATCTCTATACGGACGGCGCCTCAAGCGGCAACCCGGGCCCGGGTGGATACGGTGTGGTGCTCAAGTGCGGAGACCTTCGCAAGGAGATGTCAGGGGGCTTCGCCCTCACCACTAACAACCGGATGGAACTGCTGGCCGTCATCACCGGACTTGAAGCCATCAAATGGAGCAATGCCGTTGTGGAGGTCTGGAGCGATTCCACCTACGTGGTCAAGGCCGTTACGGAAGGGTGGCTGGACAATTGGGTAAGGAAGGGTTTCAAGAAGGTCAAGAATCCGGACCTGTGGTTGCGTTTCCTTCCTCTGTACCGCTCACACAGGGTCACTTTCCATTGGCTCAAGGGGCACGCAGGGCATCCGGAGAACGAGCGCTGCGACCAGCTTGCAGTAGAGGCCGGACGCGCCGCAAACCTTCCTGCGGATACGGGATATGTTCAGGAGAATGAAGAATCAAGTAAATTAGAATTATAATGTCCAAGAACAGCAACAAACAGATTGTAGTGGGTATCACCCAGGGAGACGGAAACGGAATAGGCTATGAGGTCATAATCAAGGCCCTAGCGGATCCGCGTATCCTTGAATCTTTCACCCCGGTCATTTACGGTTCGTCAAAGATATTCGGCTTCTACAAGAAGCTCATACACAATATAGAGCAGATGGACACCAACGTCATATCCTCTGCCAAGGACGCTCACCCAAGGCGCATAAACATAGTCAACTGCCTGCCGGACAACGTGTTCGTAGAACCCGGACAGGCTACGCCGGAAAGTGCCAAGGCCGCAATCACCTCACTTGAGTGGGCGGTCAGGGATATCCGTAAAGGGGACATCGACGTCCTTGTGACCGCACCTATCAACAAGAAGGCTATGGTTGGGGAAGGCTTCGGCTACACCGGCCACACGGAGTACCTGCAGAACGCCTTCGGGGTAAAGGACATAACAATGTTTATGGTAAGCCAGACAATGAAGGTTGGCGTGGTGACAGGGCACATTCCCCTCAAGGACGTCCCTTCCAGCATCACAAAGGAGAAGATCATAAGCAAGCTCAGGCTTATGGACCAGTCCCTCAAGAGGGATTTTGGCGTGGATATGCCAAAGATTGCCGTGCTCAGCCTTAACCCTCACTGCGGTGACGGCGGCCTCTTGGGATCGGAGGAGCAGAACATCATCCGTCCCGCAATAGACGAGGCCGTGGAGCAGGGAATCCTGGCCTTCGGCCCTTATTCCCCGGACGGCTACTTCGGGCTCAGGGAGTACAATAAGTTTGACGCCACCCTTGCAATGTACCACGACCAGGGACTGGAGCCTTTCAAGGCCCTTTCTTTCTCAGACGGAGTCAACTTCACCGCCGGACTTCCAATTGTGCGCACCTCTCCTGACCACGGAACCGCATACGATATGGCTGGACGCGACGCCGCTGACCCTCTGTCAATGAGGGCTTCTATCTTTGCGGCCATAGACATATACCGCAACCGCCTGGAATACGACAGGCTCCTTTCCGGAAAGATGGTTGAACAGACGCTGGACCAGACAGAAGACGCCTAGATCCAGTCAGGGAACTTAAGTTTGCCTTCCAGACTAGAAATCTGGGAGGCTCTTTTTTGCACGTATGCGGAAGGCTTGGCGGCGTTGCGCGAGAGGGGCGAGGGCAGGCAGGCGGCTATGAGGCAGGACTCGCGCCTGGTGAGCTCCGCCGCCTGCTTGCCAAAGAGCTCCCGCGCCGCCGCCTGCGCCCCGTATATTCCGGGGCCCATCTCCGCCACATTCAAATAAACCTCCATTATCCTTTCCTTGCCCCAGATCCACTCTATGAGCAGGGTAAAATATGCCTCCAGGGCTTTCCTGACAGCGGAATTGGAAGGAAAGAGGAACACGTTGCGGGCGGTCTGCTGGGAAATGGTGCTGGCCCCGCGCAGCCTTTTCCCGTTCTTGTATTCATCTATCGCTATCCTGATCTCCTTCCAGTCAAAGCCCTTGTGGGTGTCAAAAAGGTTGTCCTCCGATGCAATTACGGCCTTTACCATCTCCGGGGAGATGTCTTCCAGGCGCGTCCATTTTTTATGCGTCTTGAAAGAATGGTCCTTGCGGTATTCTATGGAACGGCTCAGCATCAGGGGCGTAACCCTGACAGGCATCCATTTCAGAGCCACCACCCAAAGGACGGAGAACAGCACCAGGAACAGGGGTATTTTGATGAACAGCAGCCTCAGCAGCTTTCCTTTTTTAATCATAATCAGTGAGTTTCAGCCTCAGTTTGACGCTCTTGAAATCCCCGAAGTCCTTCTCCCCTTCCGGTACGAAGCCCAGGGCCTTGTAAGCGTCTCCATCAGACCAGCGCGGATCTGAATAAGTCATAATGTCATCCGGCCTGACTTGGGAAATGAATTCTTCAAGAATCTTGCCCATTCCGCCAACCACCCGGACATCCGGAAGGGAACAGTAGCGCACCCATTCATAGGAGCGCACTTCCCTGCCGTCTTTCACCCATTTCCGGGCCTGGGAGAAACTTGCGGCGGCCACCATAGTGTCCTTGTCCAGACCCGCTTCGGATTCTCCGGTACGGCGTTTTACGAACAGGGCGTAATGATAGCGCCCGGTGGTGAATCCCATCCGGTGGCATCGGCCGATGAACTCCTGCGCCGTGGCCTTGTCAACCCTCTGCACCTGGCAGTTGCGGGCATATACCGTCTTGAGCTTAAGATTGTCCATCTGCAAACACTTTGTCTACCAGGGAGGCGATGCGGTCATAATCGTAACCGCGGCCCAGGGCATATTTCAGGAGCTTGAACTTTATCTGCGGATCGCCCTGCAGGGATTTGCACTTAGCCTGAAGCAGCCGCAGGAGCCTGTCATCCGCCTGATCCGCATCGATCTGCCCTATTCCTTCCGCAATTGCGGAGTCAGGGATGCCCTTTGCACGCAGCTTGAAGCGGATCTTGATGGGGCCCCAGCCTTCCAGGCGGGCCTTGTCGCGCGCGAAAGCCGCAGCGTACCGGGCATCGTCAATGAACTTGTCCGCTATGAGCGAATCAAGTATCTCCTGCGCGGCGGAATCGTTGCCGTCAAGCGCCTTCAGGAGCTTGCGGTAAATGTCCGCGGAGCACTGCTCGCTCTTGGAGCATAGGGCCTGGAACCTGTTGAGTACTGCGGTATCCATACTAGAAATCGTATCCGAAACTGAGGTAAGCGCCAACGCGGTTGGTGAAGTCAGACCAATGGACAGTTGCCTTGAGCGGACCCAGGATTGTCTTGTAGGAGAACTCGACCGCCGCTCCCAACGCGGTGGGACGCAGGTCGCTGGTAATATCCTCCAGCTTGTCAGCATCCTTGAGCGCCGCCGCAATGGCGGAAACATAGAAATTCTTGACCGGGTTGATCCTCAGGGTTGCATCAACTACTCCGGCATAGTCTCCAACCACAGCCGCATCCGAGAATCCGGGGAACGGAATGCGGTGGTCCACATACCTGTTGCTCATATAGCCTCCTATGTAGTTCTTCTGGTAGATATTGAAAATATCATTATCAATGACGGCCCTTGCGTGGAAGCCCGGGATGAAAGCTATGTACTTGCCCAGGGGTATAACCTGGTGGATATCCAATGCAGCCACGTGTACAGGTGAGAAATCCGGTGTGGAAGACTTGCGGAAAATGAACTCGTAAACTGCGGCTATGTTGGTTCCCTTGGTAGGGTAATAGCCATCGTCGGTGGTATTTATTCTCAGGTCGCCGAAAATAGAATTGTAATTGCCGGAATACAGCTTCATTGTCCCGGCATCCATCTTTGTACCGTCATTTGTCAGCCAGGAATTCACCTGGTAGAACCTGTTCCTGGCCCCCAGGCTTATGCTTGCCCTCTTCCAGCTGATATCAGAAAAATAAAGGTCTTCCTTATGGCTCCAGAAGCCCACCTGATAACGGGATTCATCGGCATAGAGAATATCTGCCACGTTGTTCTCAATCTTGGCCCTTGCGTTAAGGGTAGGGAGACCCGGAACGTCAAGCTCAAAATGGGAGTCGAGGTACTTGTCCCTGCCCACCCTGCCGGTGAATTCCATAGACGGGCCCCTAAGGTTAAGGACGCCGAATCCTATGTTGAATATGAGCGACACAAGTTCCTCGCTGTCCGCCCTGAAACCAAGCCCCAGCTGGTGCACAGGGCCTTTTTCGCAGTCGAACACAAGGTGGAAAGGCGCTTCTTCGCCATAAAGGCGGTAGGTTACCATATTGAAGGATCCGGTTGCATATATCATTGCCATTGCGTCCTCGATTTCAGTCCTGGAGACATAATCCCCCGCCCTGATGTCCAGTTTCTTGGAAAGGAACAGGGACTCCGGATCGGTAATGCCGTTGAATTCAACCCTGTCAATCTGCACGTACTTCTCCCCAATGTCTATGGCCTTGTCATTGTTAAGGGCAAGGTTGGCTCCCTGCACCTGTTCCTTGAGCTCGGCTATCTGGTCTTCCAGGTTTTTGGCGGCGTCATATCCCCTCTGGATTATGTCCTCGATGCTTGCGTGGTCAAAACTGAGCATATTGTATCCCTTGAGGTCCGGCTTTATGAAAATGTCCACGTTCTCAAGGTTCTTGTCAAATGCTTCCCTTCCAAGCATATCGATGAGCGGCATCAGCAGGTTGCCCAGGTTGTTGATTTCCGTATATGTCTTGTCCGGATCGGAAAGTTCCACGCCAATTATTATGTCCGCCCCCATCGCGCGGGCAATGTCGGTGGGGAAATTGTTCCTGGTACCTCCGTCAATCAGGACTTTACCCTGGTACCGTACAGGGTCGAACAGGCCTGGGATGGACATTGTGGAGCGCATTGCATCCACGATGGAGCCCCTGGACCAGTTGTAAGCCTTGCAGCTTACCAGGTCTGACGCAACGCAGAAGAACGGCCTGGGGAAATCAGAGAACGGAATGTCATCCTGATATCCTACGGACAGGGATGAAATCTGGTTGGTTACGTTAAGACCGGCAACGAAACCGGCCGGGAGGCTGGACCCTATGCCCATTCCGGAATTGCCCAGCACGCTTTCCATCTGATCCTTGGAGAGTCCCAGGCTGCGCTCCAGCACTTTATCCGGAGAGTCATCTTCAAGGCGCCTTTCCAGGTCTCTCTTCAGGTAATGGAACGGCAGGCGGAGGCTATATACTTCCCTGTATCTCTTGTTCTTGTAAGATATGTAGTCCTTTGGGACGTCGTCGCTGAGGATCTTGCCCCAGTCAAGGGTGGTCAGGAGGGAATCAAGCTCCGTGGCGGAATAGCCCATCGAGTACAGTCCTCCCATCAATCCGCCCATACTGGTGCCTATCACCACGTCAATAGGTATCTTATTCTCTTCCAAATACTTGAGGACGCCCACGTGGGCAGCGCCCTTGGCGCCTCCGCCGCTCAGGACAAGCGCCACGGTGGGGCGCTTCTCAGAACGGCGGATGCCGTTCAGGAAAGTCCTCATCTGCCTTACGGCCAGGGTATCGTCCTGGGGATTGACACTGGAAGTGGCCAGCTGGGCTCCAGCGCGCAGCGGAGCGGCCAGCAGCAGTACAACAGTCAAAAATCTAAAACAAGCTTTCATAATCTTATAGAAGAGATGCGGTCAGGTTGTCATAATACTTTTTTGAAACGGGTATGCCCTGAGGGCGGTCAGTGCCGATATCGGCAAAGAAAAAGCCGCCCGGCTCCTTGCGGATGAGCCTTACGTGCGCCGGATTAACTATGAATCCCCTATGGGTACGGACAAAGCCGGCCTTCTCGCATAAAGGTTCAACGCTCTTGAGGGTATTGCGGAGCTGGTATTTCTTCTCCTCTCCGTTCTCGTCAAAATGAATGATCACATAGTTCTCATTAGCCTCCAGATACATAAGGGACTGTGCGGAGGTGATGAACTTGAGCTGGTGCCTGCTGTCATAGAACTTCAGGCGGCTTTCAGGCTCGGCAGCAGAAGAATTGCGGGCCTGCGCCAATGCGAAGGCAAGCGTGAGGATCAAATAAGGAATGATTAAAACGGAGCCAAGTGCAGAAAGGGTGCGCCCAAGGAAAAGGAAGAAACTGTCTGTGCCTTTATCCATCAATGTCAGGTACAAGGCCACGAAACTGGAAATCAGGACAGTTTCCATTATGCACCACATTGCAAACCAGCCAAGGGTCATATCTAGTTTCTTACGCAAAAGGAAGAAAAGGAGCCTGCTAAGGAGCATTACCACAAATATGATGGCCGTCACAATTGATATGTTGAATGAGAATAGCTGCACCCCGGGAGTCTCCCCTGTATGCATAAGGGAAACCAGGTGCGACGGCTCATACAGGAGCACGCTCAGGAGGAAGAATGCCGGCAGGCCGAAAACATAAAACAAATGGGGCGAAAACCCATTCAGCGCCTTGGGGTACGAGTTCATATCTGTCACAAATTTTGATGTGACGAAAACAAGGTAAGTCTTTTTTCGTCAATAAAAATAACTGTTTCGTCACAAAAATAAGGTTTATATCACAAAAAACAAACGTTCGTGGCCAATGTTTTACCAGAATGAGGATAGGACATAACTTTGCTTCAGAAAAAAGGACTTAATGTTATGAAAACACCCGCTTGGACAAGACTGGACAACGCATCTATAATATATCCTTCTTGCAGGACCCGCAAGTACGCAACCATTTTCCGTATGGCGGTCACCCTTGACGAGGAAGTCTCCCAAGACTTGCTGGGGACAGCCCTGAAAAACTGTATGAAACGTTTCCCCGGATTCCGGTACACATTGGACAAGGGGTTCTTCTGGTGGTTTCTCCGCCGGCTGGAGAACGATCCGGTGGTGACGCCGCCATTTGCAATGCGCCCTTTCAATTTCAAGAAGAACGGGGGTTACCTGTTCAAGGCCGGATGTGACGGAAACCGCATCGTCCTGGATTTCTTCCACGCGCTTACGGACGGAACAGGTGCGATGACTTTCATAATGAGCCTCACCGCAGAATACATCCGCCTGCGCTATGGAGTTGAAGTTCCCGCCGGGAAATGGGTTCTTGACCTTGAAGAAGAGCCTCTCAAAGAGGAGATGGAAGACAGTTTCGACCGTTTTTCCGGGACAAAGGGTTCACTTGACAAGGAGACCAGGGCCTACCACCTGCACGGCACTGAAGAGAGCGCCGGGATACTCCACAACGTAAAAGTGAGCCTGCCGCTTGACACGATGCAGGAACTGGCAAAGGAAAACGGATGCACCGTTACGGAACTGGTAACGGCCGTTATGCTCCTCTCATTGCAGGAAGTCCGCTCACGCAAGCCAGTACTTGGAGACAGCCCGTTCCTCAAAGTGGAGGTACCGGTAAACCTCAGGCCTATGTTCGGCAGCCGGACCCTGCGCAATTTCTCTTCTTACGTACATCTTGGAATAGACGTCAGGAACGGGAACCTGCCATTCGGTGACATTCTGCAGGAAGTGAAACTGCAGAAGCGCCTGTTCGTGAACCCTCACCGACTCACCACGCGCGTGGCGGCAAATGTAGCCCTGGAGGACAATCTGGCTATCCGCAGCATCCCCTTGTTCATCAAGAAGCTGGCAATCAATTTCATAAACGCCCACAAGGGAGAGAACTACTGCTCCCAGACACTGTCAAACCTTGGAGAAATATCCATACCGGAGACATTGCGCGGGCACGTGCGCGACATAGACTTCATCCTGGGCCGTCCACAGCAGAAATCGGGCGCCTGCGCCTGTGTCAGCTACGGCAACAGGCTGAACCTCAATTTCTCAAGGAAGATTGTGGAACACGGATTCGAGGACGCATTCGTGAGGAACCTCCAGGCTATGGGAATAGACGCTTATGTGGAAGCCTCCCCCCCTTCGGAGAATACTGGAGCAAGGAAAGCGCCCTCCATTCCTATGCGCTGGGCCAAGGTTGGGATGCTCAGGACCCTGTTACTTATCTAGTTGTTATGCTGGCCTGCAAGAAGGCCGCAGGCGGCAAATATGTCCTCCCCGCGCGAAGCGCGGATGGTACAGGTGACGCCGTGGGCGTTGAGGCGGTCGCGGAAAGCCTCCATCACGCCGTCCGGAGAACTTACGTACGGGAAGTCAGGAATCTTGTGGAAACGTATAAGGTTGACCCTGCACTCAAGGCCCGAAAGGAGGCGTGTGAGGGCGTCCGCGTGGCGCTTGGTGTCATTGAAGCCGCTGAACATAGTGTATTCGAAGCTGACACGCCTCTGGCCGGTGAAGTCGTATTTGCGCAGGAGCGCAATCACGTCTTCCAGCGGCCAGGCTTTCTGGGCGGGCATCATCTGCAGCCTTTCCTCAGGGAAAGGGTTGTGCAGGCTGACCGCCAGATGGCACTTGCTGTCGTCAAGATACTGCTTCAGCCTTGGCAGAACCCCTATGGTCGAGAGCGTCACGCGCTTGGGGCTCCAGGCAAAGCCCCAGGGTGCCGTGAGCACTTCGATGGCTTTGGTCACATTGACGTAGTTGTCCAGAGGCTCCCCCATTCCCATAAAGACGGCGTTGGTGAGGGCGGCGCTTTCCTCGATTGCCAGGAACTGGCTGAGGATCTGCGCCGCGGTCAGGTTGCCGTGGAAGCCCTGGCGCCCGGTCATACAGAAGGCGCAGCCCATCTTGCACCCTGCCTGGGACGACACGCACAGCGTGCGGCGCTCCCCGTCAGGGATGACAACGGCCTCTACCGCTCCCCCTTCCACGGGGAAGAGGTACTTGCGTGTGCCGTCGGCCGAAGTCTGGTGCCCAATAGGGCGCACGAGCCCCGTATCGCACTCTTTCTCAAGCAGTTCCCTACCGGCCTTGGATATGTCGGTCATATTGGCAAAGTTGAATTCCCGCCTGACGTAAAGCCAGTTGGCAAGCTGTTTTGCAGTGAATGCGGGGAGCCCCAGACGGAGCACCGTTTCCTTCAGTTCAGAAGGGCTTTTTCCCAGTAAAATATCTTTCATAAAATACACGGCAAAATTAGTGAAAAATACTATCTTTGTTAAGATAACATTTAAAAACAGACATTATGGCTAAAGAAGTTGAAGCAAAGGCTGCAGAGATGAACGCCGCAAAGCTAAAGGCCCTGCAGGCCACGATCGACAAGATTGAGAAAGATTATGGGAAAGGTACGATCATGAAGTTGGGAGATCAGCCACAATGGGACGTACAGGTCATTCCAAGCGGTTCCGTAGCGCTTGACCACGCGCTTGGAATAGGAGGCTATCCGCGCGGCAGGATCATTGAGATCTATGGTCCGGAATCCAGCGGAAAGACCACGCTGGCAATACACGCTATAGCCCAGACTCAGAAACAGGGCGGCATAGCCGCAATGATTGATGCTGAGCACGCATTTGACAGGACCTACGCCAAAGCCCTTGGCGTAAACCTTGAAACCCTGCTCATATCTCAGCCGGACAACGGCGAGCAGGCCCTTGAAATCGCGGACAACCTCATCCGCTCCGGCGCCATCGACATAATTGTCATAGACTCCGTGGCCGCCCTTACTCCAAAGGCGGAGATCGAGGGAGAAATGGGAGACAACAAAGTGGGACTGCAGGCCCGCCTTATGAGCCAGGCCCTCCGCAAGCTCACCGCAAACATTGCAAAGACCAATACCTGCTGCATCTTCATCAACCAGCTCAGGGAGAAAATCGGCATAATGTTCGGCAACCCTGAAACCACCACCGGAGGCAACGCCCTCAAGTTCTATGCATCCGTGCGCATTGACGTAAGGCGCACCACCCAGCTCAAGGACGGAGACGAGGCCACCGGCAACCGCACCCGCGTAAAGGTGGTAAAGAACAAGATGGCCCCTCCTTTCAAGAAGGCGGAATTTGACATCGTATTCGGCGAAGGCATCTCGCACGTAGGAGAGATCGTGGACCTTGGCGTGGAGTTCGACATAATCCACAAGTCAGGTTCCTGGTTCAGCTACAATGACCAGAAGATAGCCCAGGGCCGCGAGGCCGTTAAGCAGTTGCTCAAGGACAACCCCGAGCTCTGTGACGAGATCGAGGCCAAGATCCGCGAAGCCCTTGCCAACGTAAACGACTGATTATGGAAAAGATTATCCTCACAGGCGACCGTCCAACCGGTCGCCTTCACATTGGACACTACGTAGGATCCCTGCGCCGCCGCGTAGAATTGCAAAACAGCGGGGAATATGACAAGATATTCATAATGATAGCCGACGCCCAGGCTCTCACGGACAACGCGGACAACCCTGAAAAGGTCCGCCAGAACATCCTGGAAGTGGCTATGGACTATATGTCAGCTGGCCTGGACCCTGAAAAGAGCGTCCTGTTCATCCAGAGCCAGGTCAGCGAGCTTACGGAACTTACCTTCTTCTACCAGAACCTGGTAACCGTCCAGAGGCTCCAGCGCAACCCAACCGTAAAGCAGGAGATGCAGCTTCGCGGTTTCAGCGACGACAATACTGACAACAAGGCCGGCATACCCGTAGGCTTCTTCTGCTACCCTATCAGCCAGGCTTCGGACATCACCGCCTTCAAGGCCACCGTAGTGCCCGTGGGAGAGGACCAGGAGCCAATGCTGGAACAGACACGCGAGATTGTCCGCAAATTCAACTCCACCTATGGAGAGACCCTGGTGGAGCCTGAGATAATGCTCCCGGACAATGCCGCCTGTATGCGTCTGCCCGGAACTGACGGCAAGGCCAAGATGAGCAAGTCCCTTGGCAACTGCATCTATCTGTCAGACCCGGCGGAGGAGGTTTGGAACAAGGTCAAGGGAATGTACACTGACCCGCTGCACCTTCAGGTTTCCGACCCCGGCCACGTAGAGGGCAACACCGTGTTCACATACCTTGACGCCTTCTGCAAGCCTGAACATTTCGAGAAGTTCCGCGACTGCTTCATTGGCAAGAAGGTCTCATTCACCTTCAATTCCCTGGACGAAGTCAAGGACCAGTACCGTGCCGGAGGCCTCGGGGATATGATGATAAAGAAGTTCCTGAACGAAGTCCTCAACGACACCCTGGAACCAATCCGCCAGCGCCGCCACGCCCTTGAGCAGAACATCCCGTATGTATACGAGGTGCTCCGCAAAGGCTCCGAGATTGCCCGCGCCGCCGCGGCCGAAACCCTTGCAGATGTCAAGAGGGCAATGAAAATCAATTACTTCGACCCCGGAGTACTTGACCAGCTCATTGCAGAACAGTCCCAGAAATACAGCAAATAAAATATGAAAAGAATCCTTTCCATACTGGCGGGAGCGCTGCTTTGCGCATTCCCTGCTATCGCCGACGAAGGTATGTGGCTGCCTTCCCTCATTTCCCAAAGAATAGCCGATATGCAGGCCAAGGGCTTCAAGCTTGACGCTGAGGACATCTACAGCGTCAACCAGGCATCGCTCAAGGATGCCGTGGTGCTGTTCGGCGGCGGATGCACCGGAGAGGTCGTTTCCAAGGAAGGGCTTCTTTTCACCAACCACCACTGCGGATACAGCTATATCCAGCGCCACAGCAGCGTGGAGCACGATTACCTCAAGGACGGTTTCTGGGCGCTCACCCGTGACCAGGAACTCCCCAATCCCGGCCTTTCGGTAAGTTTCCTTGACAGGATGGAGGACGTCACATCCGTGATGCTGGCGGCCGAAGACAAGCAGCTTGCCGCAGCCGAGCTTGTGAAACAAGCCACTGCGGGCGGCAAGGGGCTCAGCGCTTCGGTAGAGGCCCTGTATTATGGCAACCAGTACTTCCTGTTTGTCTACAGGGTATTCACGGACGTCCGCTTCGTTGGCGCTCCGCCTTCCTCCATCGGCAAGTTCGGAGGCGACACTGACAACTGGATGTGGCCCCGCCACACCGGAGACTTCTCCATCTTCAGGATTTATGCCGACAAGGACAACAATCCCGCCCCCTACTCCCCTGACAACGTGCCGTACACACCCAAAAAGTATTTCAAGGTATCCCTGGCAGGCGTGAAGGAAGGCGACTTCACCTTCATCTACGGCTTCCCAGGAAGCACCCAGGAGTACATTACCTCCGACGCTGTCCGCTACATTTCAGAGGTTTCCGATCCCGCCAAGATCGGCCTCCGTACGCTCAGGCTTGACGCCCAGAAGAAATATATGGGACAGAGCCAGGCCGTGCGCATCCAGTATTCCTCAAAGAACGCTTCGGTTTCCAATTCGTGGAAGAAGTGGCAGGGAGAGATGAAGGGAATTCGCAAAATGAAGACGGTGGAGAGCAAGAAAGCCTATGAGGCCGCGTTTGAGAAATGGGCCAAGGGAACCCGCTATGAAGGCATAACTCTCAAGCTAGCAGACCTTTATCAGCGCCTTGAGCCTTTCAACTATGCCCGCGAGTACACTTCCGAATCCGCCCTCGCGGTGGAACTGCCCCAGTTCGCCTCTTCATATTTCTCCGCTCAGCCGGAGAACCGCCAGGCGGTAAAGGACAACTTCCTGAAGGACTATTATATGCCAATTGACAAGGAGAGTTTCGTGGCTCTTATGACCGCCTACGGAAAGAATGTTCCCGAGGAGTTCCGTCCGCTCTACTATGAGCAGCAGATGGCTCTCTACGGCAGCGAGCAGGCCTGGGCTGACGCCCTTTTCAGCTCGCCTTTCGCCCGCGGGGACTATTCTGACGTGGAGAACGATCCGGTCTATATCTTCCGCAGGGAATTCGTGAAGTATTACAACGAGCAGCTGGCCTCCGTATGCTCTGACCTCAACCGTCAGATCACAGAGCTCTATCACGACTATATGCAGGGCCAGATAGAGTTCGAGCCCAACAAGACCTTCTACCCTGACGCCAATCTCACCCTGCGCGTTGCCTACGGCAAAGTCCAGGGTTACGAGCCGCAGGACGGCATCTACTACCATCCTCAATCTACCCTTACCGGTATCATCGAGAAGGACAATCCGGATATCTTCGATTACAATATCCCCCAGGCGCTCCGTGACATTTACGCCACCGGCCTCTATGACAACCAGCCTGTCTGCTTCCTTGCCACCAACCACACTACCGGCGGCAATTCCGGAAGCCCCATCATCAATGCGGACGGTAACCTGATAGGCCTTAACTTTGACCGCGTATGGGAAGGCACCCAGAGCGACGTGACCTTCGATCCTGAAATCTGCCGCAACATCAGCCTTGACGTGCGCTACCTGGTATTCGTCGTGGACAAAGTCTTCCACGCCGGCGCCATCCTCCAGGAAATCGAATTCGTCAACTGATACTATACTGATAGCCGGTAAAGCCTAGTAAGCCTTGGCGATGGCGAGGAAGTCGTCAGCCTTGAGGGAGGCGCCTCCGATGAGGCCGCCGTCGATGTCGGGCTGGGCGAAGAGTTCGCCGGCGTTGGAAGGCTTGCAGCTTCCGCCGTAGAGGATTGTCATATCGTCAGCAACCTGTGCGCCAAACTTGTCGGCAAGCACCTTGCGGATGAAAGCGTGGATTTCCTCTGCCTGGGCGGCGGTAGCGGTCTTGCCTGTTCCGATAGCCCATACAGGCTCGTAAGCGATGACGATGTTCTTGAGGTCCTCAGCGGTAAAGTTGAAGAGAACGTTCTCGATCTGGGTCTTGCAAACATCGAAATGCTTGCCTGCCTCCCTCTCGTCAAGGTTCTCACCTACGCAAAGGATAACTCCAAGGCCTGCCTCAAGGGCGAGCTTGGTCTTTACGACAAGTTTCTCATCGGTCTCGCCGTAGTACTGGCGGCGCTCAGAGTGGCCAAGGATGGTCCACTGGCAACCTACAGACTTGAGCATTGAAACGGAAACCTCTCCGGTATATGCTCCGGAAGCGTGGTCTGCGCAGTTCTGTGCAGAAAGTTCAACCCTTGTGCCCTCCAGGATCTCGCTGAGGCAGCAGAGATGTGTAAAAGGAGCAGCTACAATAAGACCAACATTTGCAGGAGCCTCTCCGGCCTTTGCAACAACGGCCTTTGCGAGTTCCATACCTTCCTGGCAAGTGGTGTTCATTTTCCAGTTGCCGGCTACGATTTTCTTTCTCATATAATAGTGTGAATTAATTTTTTCCGGGCGCAAAATTACTATTTTTGTACGAGAAAACGAATGATATGAAAAGATTAATACGAATTATGATAAGCTTTGGAGCCTTGGCAATCATAGCCGGTTGCCAGCAGAGGACAGAGGAGGAAATCAAGGAATTCCATTACCTGCTGGACGAGTTCGCAGACCTCAAGGTAATGAGATATAAAGTCCCCGGATGGGAAGACCTCACATTGCAGCAGAAAGAGTACGCATACTACCTGGCGGAAGCCGCAAAATACGGAAGGGACATACTCTGGGACCAGAACGGAGAATACAATCTCCGCATAAGGCACGCTGTAGAGAACATCCTTGAGAATTACAAGGGAGACCGCAGCTCAGAGGACTTCAGGAAGTTCGAGACCTACGCAAAAAGGCTGTTCTTCTCCAATGGAATATATCACCATTACGCAGAGGACCGCTTCACTCCGGAGTGTTCCCAGGCATATTTCCAGACATTGATGGAATCTGTGGGCGACGGTGGCAAATGCCAGTTGCTTCTTCCCGTCATCTACGGATCGGCCGGAAAGGACCAGCGTCGCTCCACAAGCACGGACGGAGACATAGTACAGCTGTCAGGCGTCAATTTCTATGACGGCGTGACCCGCCAGGAGGTTGAAGACTACTACGCTTCCATTGCAGTACCTGATGACCCCCATCCCATATCATACGGCCTCAACACCAAGGTTGTCAAGGAGAACGGCAAGGTGGTTGAGAAGCCCTGGAAGGTTGGCGGCATATACGACGGCGCGCTGAGCAAGATATGCGAACAGTTGGAAAAGGCCGCCGCAGTGGCTGAGAACGACATCCAGAAGCACGCCCTTGAACTGCTTATCGAGTATTACAAGACAGGAGACCTGCGCAAATGGGATGAATTCAATATAGAGTGGGTCAAGGACACTGAAGGCACGGTAGATTTCATAAACGGCTTTGTAGAAGATTACAACGATCCCCTTGGCCGCAAGGGCGCCTGGGAAGGCTACGTGAACATCAAGGACAAGGCCGCCTCCGAGCGCACCGAAATCCTGTGCGGCAACGCCCAGTGGTTCGAGGACAACGCCCCTATAGACCCCCGTTTCAAGAAGAAGGAGGTAAAGGGCATCACCGCAAAGGTAGTGAACGCTGTTTGCCTTGCAGGAGACAGCTATCCTTCCACTCCTATCGGAATCAACCTCCCCAATGCAGACTGGATACGCAAGGACCACGGCAGCAAGTCGGTGACCATTGCAAACATCACCCACGCATACGACTACGCCGCGGAGGAATCCCCCGCCAGCGCCCTCAAGGAGTTTGCATATGACGATGCTGAAATTGAGTTCTACAAGAAATACGGCTCATACGCCGATGAAATCCACACAGACCTGCACGAGTGCCTCGGCCACGGCTCCGGGCAGCTCCTTCCGGGAGTGTCAACCACCGCTCTGGGAGAGTACTCTTCCGCATTGGAGGAGGCAAGGGCGGACCTCTTCGGGCTGTATTATACAGCTGATCCAAAGATGGTGGAACTGGGAATTATGCCGGACCCGGAAGCCTATAAGGCAGAGTATTCAGCATATATCCGCAACGGTCTTTTCGTGCAGTTCAACCGCGTTGAACTTGGACGTCCCAACACCGAAGCCCATATGCAAAACCGCAAGCTCATTGCAGAATGGTGCTATGAGAAAGGCGCAAAGGACAATGTGATAGAGAAGAAAGTGCGAAACGGCAAGACATACTTTGTTGTAAATGACTTCCAGGCACTCAGGGGCCTTTTCGCCCAGCTGCTCGCTGAAATACAGCGCATCAAGTCCGAAGGCGACTACGCCGCCGGCAAGAAACTCATCGAAACCTACGCCGTGAACATTGACCCTGAACTCCACAAGGAGGTCAAGGCGCGTTATGAGGCCCTGAACCTCAAGCCGTACGGCGGATTCATCAACCCGGAAATCGTACCCGTTTACAAGGGCAGTGATATTGTGGACTACGAGATTGTCTACAAGGACAACTACCTTGAGCAGATGCTCGAATATGGGAAAAAATACGCTACTCTCCAACTTTAACTACTATCTGAGGATAGAACGTAAGATGTCACCTAACACGGTGGCATCTTATTGTTCTGACGTTGCTGAGTTTGCGGATTTCTGCAACGGGAGTCCAGCAAAGGCAACCACGGCGGACATCACGGAATACATAGGGGCCAGGGCCGAAGAACTTTCCAAGCGTTCCCAGGCCCGGATGCTCAGTGCATTGCGGTCCTTCTTTGACTGGACGGTACTGGAAGGCCTCCGCAAGGACAATCCCTGCGACAATGTGGATTCCCCTAAGCTGGGACGCTACCTGCCAGCCGTACTGAGCGTTGAGGAAGTGGACCGGATAATAGGTTCCGTGGACACTTCCACCGCCAGGGGGCTGCGCGACAGGGCCATCCTGGAGACCCTGTACGGCAGCGGCCTGCGGGTGAGCGAAGCCGTGGGGCTGCGCATCTCAGACCTCTACCTCAAGGAAAGGTTCCTGCGCATCATAGGAAAGGGAAACAAGCAGCGCATTGTGCCCGTTGGCGGAAGCGAAGCGGACGCCCTGGAGGCATATCTTGCGGTGCGCGAAGTCCCTGCCGGGCCGGAGTATGACGACATCCTTTTCCTCAACCGCTTTGGGAAAAGCCTCAGCCGCGTCTCAATGTTCAAGATGATCAAGGCCCAGGCTATTGCCGCCGGTATTTTCAAGGATATCTCCCCGCACACCTTCAGGCATTCATTTGCCACCCATCTGATAGAAAACGGCGCCGATCTCCGGGCCGTCCAGGAAATGCTCGGACACGAGAGCATACTGACCACGGAGATCTACACTCACATTGACAGCTCCACCTGGCAGGCTGCCGTCCTGGAACATCATCCAAGGAAGTCCTAGAACACTTCCGTCCTGTTTTCAGGCACGTACCAGAGACACCCGGTAACGTTCTCATATCCCATCTTACGGTACAGGCGGACATACTCCTGGACCTGGCTGCGGTACTTCTGCCTGGGCGCGCCAAACTTGTAATCCACCACCACGGTGCCGTCCGGGCCGCTGACAACCCTGTCGGGCCTGTGCAGCTGCCCGTCCTCCCCTATTATGGAAACCTCGTTGAGCGATGTCAGCTCCGGGCCGAACCACTCCGGATGGGCCAGGATGGCGTCCTGAAGCAGTGCGTAGTCCCTCTCTGCATCCTCCTGCGGGAGCAGGCCGTCCCTGACAGCGGCGTCGACCGCATCCTTAAGGTCCTCGATGGTTCCCACCTGGGACAGGATATCGTGCAGGACTATTCCGTTTATGCGCGGGGATACCTTTGTGCCTATGCCGTCCTCGCTGAAGAAGTCTGAGGAATCGTCTGGGACAGGAAGGCGGGAGCCCACAGGGATTGAAAGGTAATCTCCCTGTATGGTGTTCCCGGTGTTATCCTGACGCTCAAGGGAATTGAAATCATATGGGGTTCCGTAGCGGAATCCAGTGGTCTTAGCATACGCGAACAGCACCTGGGACATATTGGTAAAGGAGAGTGCTTTCCCTTTGTCCACCGCATTACAGAATGCCTTGGCAGGCTCCTTTGAAATGACTGTAAGTTGGTTTACGGCTCTTGTAAGGGCTACATAAAAGATGTTCAGGTTGTCTATGGCCTGCATCTTCTTCTCTACCTCCAGGTCTTTGTCAAAGCAGGAATTGGCGGTGGTTCCGGCATACAGTTTTACGGGATAGCGGACTCCGTCATATGCACACCAGACATTTCCGGCCTCATAGAGCTCAACCTTGTCCGCAAAAGGGAATATGACATACGGGAATTCCAGGCCCTTGGATTTGTGGACCGTTATCACGCGTATGGAGTCCGATGCCGGAGGCGAGGATATCTTCACCTTGGCGTCTTTCCAGTACTTGAGGAAAGCCGTAAGGTTGTTTCCGTTTACTGAAACCCAGTCCTGGAGGTTGTCCATAAAGGACTGGATGTGCAGGACCTCGCCCGCGGCTTCCTGCGGATACCGCGCAAGCAGCGAGCGCAGGAAGTACTCGCAGAGGTCCGTAAGCGAATGGTAGGCCTGCGGGTACTCCATATCAAGGGACTGCGCATAGAAGGAGCTGATTGTATTGTCCTTATTGTCAAGGCATTCCAGCAAGGCAACCAGGCGGCGCACCGTTACGGAAGCCTTTGCGTCAAGGGAATCGTCCGTAATCACGGGAAGGCCCTTCCCGATGAGGTATTCAGCCACCGCGGCTCCCTCCTTATTGAAGCGTAACAGCACGGCTATGTCGCTGTAACGCGCGCCCTGCTCCCTGGCCTGGCTTATACAATTGAACAGGGTGTCCATCTGTTCACTGCCCGGAACAAACTCAATCCGCACCATTCCCGGAGCGGGATCCCTGGTCATCACCTTCTGACGGACATCGGAATAAAGGTCCGAAAGGCCCAGCTGCGCCGCAGCATATTCAAAGAAGCTGTTGTTGAATTCAACTATCTGGGAGCAGCTGCGCCAGTTGCCGTCCAGGGGCGTTATGTTGGCACCGGGAAACTGGGACGGGAGACGCGTGGCAAGCAGTCTCCAGTCCGACCCCCTCCACCTGTAAATGCTCTGCTTTACATCTCCTACTATGAGGCTGGAACAGCCGTTGTCGTTGCTTTCCTTAAGCAGGGGATAGAAGTTGTCCCACTGGACATCGGAGGTGTCCTGGAATTCGTCCAGAAGGAAGTTGCGGTACCGCACTCCCAGTTTCTCGTAGACGAACGGGGCGTCGCTGCCGTCTATTATCCCCTTGAGGATGGTTGTGGAGTCGTCCAGGCACATTATGTTCTTTTCCCTGGTGAGGGCATCCTGGCTGGCGTAATAATCCCTGGCTATACCCAAGGTATATGTCAGCGGAAGTATTATCTGTGCTGTGTTGTATAGTTTGTAGCCCTCCAGGAAATGGGCCTGTGCCTCGCTGGAGGCGTTCTTGAAATCCGTGACCTTGGGATACGGGATCTTTCCAAGGCGGCCGGCCTCTCCTGCCAGTTCCGGTGCAAGTTCGTATGTCCTCTTGTTGAACCTTTCTATGATCCTTATGCATTCCGCCCTTTTCTTTGCCAGATTCTCCTTGGAGAGCACCTCCGGACTCTGGCGCAGGGTACGGAGCAGGCCGCAGATGGAATAGAGGTCGTTTTCCAGATAAAGGCGCTTTCCTTCCGACAGCTGCTTTACAACAATTTCGTCAAGCCAGTCTATCAGTTCCGTATCTTTCTCCGTGATGCCGTCCAGAAGCCGGTCCACAGACTCCCTGACCACTGCGGGCGTATCCAGCTCTACCTGATAGGCGGAGAAATAGCCCAGTTCCCTGGCGAAAGACCTTAGCACCTGCTGGAAAAACCTGTCTATGGTACTGACGCTGAATGCGCCGTAATCGTGCAGGATAGATATCAGGATGCGCTCGGAGCGCGGGTCCTGTGCAGCCTTCTCGTGAAGGCGCCGCAGGATACGGCTCTTCATCTCCGCGGTGGCCTTGTTGGTGAAGGTCACGGCAAGGATGTGCCTGTAGGCGTTCTCGTCTCCGGATTCCGCCAGGCATTTCAGATATGTCTCAGCCAGCTGGTAGGTCTTTCCGGACCCAGCCGACGCTTTCTTTATGTCTATCATTTTCCGCAGAGCATTTTAAAGTCACAATATGAGCATACCTTGTCGTCAGAGGTGCGCCTGAAGCCCGTCTGAGGGTCGAACATTTCCTTGAAAGTCTCTTCCAGGCGGGTATCCATCTGCCTTATGAATTCCTCGCTGCATTCCTGTACGGGAACCGGTTCCTTGAACAGCCTTACCGTTGGGTATATGGAGTTGAATATACGCGCGTCCGGATATTTGTCCCGCACTATCTTGTCATACACATACAGCTGGAAGGCTATCTTTGGCCGTTCGGTGGATTCCGGGGAGAATATCTTATCCGCCAATTCGGCCGCAGTGGCATCCTCTATGGCAATTTCCTGGTCCGTCACCTTGCCGGTCTTGTAGTCCGACACGCGCACCATACCGGGCCTGAGGGAATCCAGCCTGTCTATGAAGCCCTTGAACGGTCTGCCGCAAATTTTCACCTTATCCTTCATTTCCAGGCTCAGGATATTGAAGCAGTCCGCTCCCTGTTCTTCAAGGAGTTCGCAATCCCTTTGGAGAATCTGTACGGCATACTTGCATATGACGTTTGCAAATATCAGGTTGCGGCCGGTCACGTCCGGAGTCTTGAGTTCCGCCCTTATCAATTCGTAAATCTTTGCCTTAAGGGAAGCTTCATCCTTTGCCCAGCCCTTTATGTAATCCGCCTTCACAATCCCTCCCTTGACGCCATAAATGTGCTGCATAAGCTTGTGGAGGACATTTCCTATCTGGTTGGCCTGCAGGGATTCCTCTACGTCTTCCACCTCTTCAAGACCCTTTACGGAAGAGTAGTAGAACTTTGCCGGACAGGCCAGGTAGTTCTGCACGGAAGAAGCGGAAAATACCATTTCCTCCAGTATCTTTATGTCTTCCGGCGTCTTTTCAATTGGGAGCGGAGGATCCGGCTTCACAATTGGGGAGTTTACGGTGACTCGCTTGAATTCCTTGCCGAAGTGCAGCTCCAGCTGCTTGATATAGCGGCTCTCCTCACCGCTCTTAAGCCCTTCCGTACGGGAATCATACAGCAAGAAAATGCGTTTTGCACGCTGGATCATCCTGTAGAAATAATACGCCCACACGGCATCCTGATACTCATATGCAGGAAGGCCGAAGCCACGGCGCAGTTCCGGGGGAATGAAGGACGAACTGACGTCCCTGCGCGGGAAGACTCCCTCATTGCAGGAGAGTATGATGAGATTCTCGAAGTCCAGGGCGCGCGTTTCCAGCGGTCCCATTATCTGGAGCCCCTTGAGGGGCTCTCCCTTGAATGGGACGCTGCGGGACGCTTCCGCCTGGACCACCAGGCGCGCGAAGGTCTTTGCCAGCACCGCTATCTCCTTGCTCCTCAAGCGGTTGAGATCCTGGTAGTACTGCCTTGCAAAGTCCAGTTCCAGGGTCATTCCCGGAGCGTCCTTCAACAATACCCCAAACTTCCCCGCAAGTTCCAGCAGATACCCTGAAAGGGCCGATGCCTGGGCTCCGGACGCATCTGCCGTGTCCGTGACAACGGGACTGAATATGGCCTCCAGCAATTCGCTGCCGGCAAAATCTTCCTGGGGGATATAATATTTTGCCGCCTTTCTGATTCTCTTGATAACTTCTGCACCCGCTTCGTCCAAGATGGAGGTCAACACTGAATTGGAGAACACCGCCCACACATTCCTGTGGTAGAACATCCACCTGCCATCCTTGAAACGCAGGTTGAGCTGCATACGGGCAATTTCGTCCATAAGGGCAAAGAAGGCACTCCCCTGCATAGGATAGCCCATAGTGACGTTTATGTCCTGTATCCGCTCCGGAATGGAGTTTAGGACGGGTATCAGCAGGCTCTCCTCCGGGAGCACCACCGCAGTGTCCAGGGATCCGGGATTCACGGAATCCAGGATCCGTGGAAGCTGCTTTGCGCAGCCCACGGAGGATGGGACTCCAATCACCTCTATATAAGGCTCCCCTAGGGGCTCCGGATCAGGCGTGAACGCCTGCGGATAAGCCACCACATTGTCCCTCATAAAGAAGGATGAGCGGTTGCGCGGGTCCTTTATCATATCGGATGAATAATCCCAGCAGAACTGGGCAATTCCGGCATCGCGCATACGCGAAAGGATCTTTTTCTCACACTCGCACAGGGCATTGAGCCCGGTGAACACAAATGTGGTCCCGGCCGGGAAATACTTGCCCAGGATATCCACTGCAGACTGCTCCTGAAGGCTTTCCGCCAGATCCCTGTACACCATTCCCCCATAGGACATCCCACGGCTGCGCAATGTTTCCTTGAAGTTGCTGTACAGCGGAAAAAGAATGTTCCATATCTGAAGGAAGCGCTCTTTCACCGGCCCCTGCCGGGAAGCCTCATAGCTTCCTGAAGCGCCAAAATTTGATATGAAGCGCTTCACCGCCTCTTTCTGGGAGTCCGTCAGGTAGGAGAAATCGTCCTGCATTTCCTTATACTGGGATACATCCGTGAAAAGGCTTGCCGCAGGAACAAGGTATTTGTCAACGTCGTCAAAATCTCCAAGCAGGACATCACCCCAGAATATGAAATCATCCAAGGCCTCCGCCGCAGGATTCAGGTCCTTGTAGCAGTCATAGAGCACAAGCAGCAGGTTGATCCTGTCCACCGGCCTGGCGCCGCTTATCTTGTAAAAGAAATCGTTCACCGTAAGCATTGCGGGGGCGAGCACCGGCCGCCCGCTTTCCTTAACCAGGTCCGACAGCCATTTCTGGAAGAACAGCTGGGACCGCCTGTTTGGGAAAACAAAGCAGAAACGGGATATTTCACCGGTGGCGAAATAGTGATCCGCCACTTGCTTGAGGAATGGTTTCATTGGTTACAGCTTCAGGACGGAGTCAGAGTATCCGGCTACGGCGTCCCTGTGGGATATGAACAATATGGTCTTTGTGGAATGATATGCGGAGTACAGGTTCTCCAGCAGTTCCTTTTCAGTTTCTGCGTCCAGCGCGGAGGTGGCTTCGTCAAGGATGAGGATGCCGCCGGGGTGGAGCAGCGCCCTTGCTATGGCAATGCGCTGGGACTGGCCCTCGCTCAGGCCGCTTCCAACTTCGCCGCAGCGCTCGTCCAGGCCTTCAGGAAGGTCCTTCACAAAGTCAGCCTTGGCCTGCGAGAGCACGCGCCACATATCCGCTTCCGTGGCTTCTGCATTCGCAAGAAGCAGATTTTCGCGGATGGAGCCGCTGAGCAGGCTGTTGCCTTGCGGGACATACATAAAATTGCCCCTCACGGCAACTCCTGAGCGCTCCCCGCCCACCGTAATTACTCCGTCAGAAGGCCTGAGAAGGCCCATTATGAGTTTGACCAGGGTACTTTTTCCTGAACCCGTAGGTCCCATAATGACGGTCATAGATCCGGGGGCGAATGAATAGTTGAAGTGTTCGAAAACGGTTCTGTTCTGGTCCGGATAGGAGAATGACAGGTCCTTGACATCTATTCCGGGCGCACCGGAAAGCAGGATGGGTTCCTCTTTCTCTTCCAGCTCAAGGTTCTGGAGATCCATAATCCTTTCCACAGAAACCATTGCGTGGATGAAGGCCGGCACGTGACGGCTCAGGTCCGCTATTGGCCTCTGCACCTGGCCCACCAGCTGCAGGAAGGCGGTCATCATACCGTAGGTCACGGTTCCGTCCTTGATGCCCAGCACTCCCCAGAGAAATGCCGCAGCATATCCGGCAATGAAGCCGAAATGCATAAACCCGCGGGCCACCGCGTTGTAATTGAGCCTTTTAACGGTGTTGTCCCTTACATCCTTCTGCATCCAGCCGAGCTTTTCCAGCACCCTCTCCGAGCCCACAAGGGTAAGCACAAGTACCCTGTTGAGCAGGTTTTCCTGCATATACTGCTGGATTTCCCCGTCCTTAGAGCGGATCTTGCGGGTAAGTTCCTGTATGAACTTGAAGAACATACGGCTGCCCACCACGGCAACTATCATAAAGATGAGCAGCAGCCACAGAAGCTTTGGCGCCATTGCAAGCAGGAACAGCGATGCCGCAGCAAGCTGGCAGAGCGTGATGATCACGTCAGGTATGCGGCTGCACATAAGGTCTGTGAGAACGCGCGCGTCTTCCTGGAGACGGTTTACGGTGTCTCCGCTGTTATATGTTTCCTTTCCGTTCCAGGTGCTGCCCAGAACGTGGGAGAAAGTGTCAAAACGCAGTTTGTTGAGGGTGTTCACGGAGATGTAATTCTCCCAGTACGAAGCCGCCGCCGACGCCAGTATCTGCACCAGCATTATACCTGCCATTATGCCTATATACAGGCCCAGGGAAGCGGAACGCTCCCCCGTTGCTATATCCACCAGGGCCTTGCACACCCACACGAACCCCAAGGATGCGGCAATGCGTACTATTCCTATAAGCACGCTTACCGCGAGGGATTTCCGGAGGGGCCTGGCCATCTTGATGAGCCCCTTGACGTTGGTCTTGAATTTACTCATGGGCGGAAAAACAGTTTATACAGCGCTAACAGTATACGGCGCAAAAATAAGGGCAGTTTTTGCCAACCTTTGACACTGTACGGATCCAATTTGTGTCCGGACGGTTTTTGTATCTCCACTACGGTTCCCACAACTCCGTCCAAGGTACACTTTTCCGTGCCTACAAGGTTTCCGTCACCCCTGAGCACCAGGCTGTCCTCCCTTACCTCGATTACGCGGTGGATGACATAATTGCCCGCGGTGGTATGCGCAAGCACAACTTCCCCCTCCCTGACGGACGGCATCTTACGGACCAGTACCTGGTCCTTGCCTCCGTGTATGTACGGGAGCATACTGCTGCCCTTGACAGGCAGTACAACGCTCATCCCTTCCTTAAGAAATTCCAGGGCGCTTGGCAGAAGCGTCTCCACAGGGACGGTAACTTTAATTATCTCTGACATTTTCTGAACAAATTATTGCCGCCTGGGCATCAGGAAGGCAGTCCAATATATAGCAGGGTACTTTTGATACGACGGCTGAAAGGGTGGCGTGAAGACCGTCGGCGACGGACTTCTCCGCCCTGAAGCCGGAGCAGGAGGCGGCCACCGAGGCATACGCCTGCAGCAGCGGCAGCCTGTGTATGCGGTTCTCCGGCGCCCTGTTGATGCGGACCAGGGCGCCTGCCGGGAAGCATACATTCCTGTAGCAGGGCGTCTTCCCGCTCCAGGGGCTCCCATAAACCTTGACGCTCCCGTCTTCCGCAACCCTGATAACCGGGTTGTCGTCATTTACCAGCTTTGATCCGGGAACATTCTCTATCCAGAGCCGGGAATGCGTGCTCTTTCCCGTACCGCTCTTGGCTATGAACAGGTATGCCTTGCCGGAATTTGACACCACGGATGCGTGCATCTCAAGGGTGCCCAGCGATGCTGTTGCAAATGCGAACAGCACCATTGCGGAATTGTCAAGGGCGAAGCGCTGCTGCGCCAGATTCCCCTTCAAATAAACCTTCCCGCTGGAAAAATCCCTGCTGAATAGCATCTTGGCGCATATTTCCATATCCTTGCGGGGGGCCATCTCCACCAGCCATCCTTCAGGGACGGAGTACAGGTCCAGCCTCTGCTCCTCATCCGTTCCGTTCTGGAAATAGACGGCGGTCTTGTCATATTCCACCCAGTCCGTAAACAGTTCCAGCCCAAACAGGCAGTCCTCCGGCTCCGTCTGGAACGGAAGGTAATTGTCAATGGCATTCCAAAGCGGAAGATTGTCTTCCCCCTTGATGAAAAAGCAATGGTCTGCCACCGAGAAATACCTTGTCATATCACACAAATATACTATATTTGTGAAACACATAATAGCATTATTAACCCTTAAATACCCAAAGTTGTGAAAAAGAAATTCAGATGTATGGTTTGCGGCTATGTATATGAAGGAGAGAACCCGCCGGAGTTCTGCCCTCAGTGCCGCGCTAAAAAGGAAAAATTCGAAGAGATAATTGAAGGTGAGGAAGGCTTCGCCTGTGAGCACCACCTCAAGGACGGCGTTGTAGAAGACGCTGAAATAATGCAGGGACTCCGCGATAACTTCAACGGAGAGTGCACGGAGGTTGGTATGTACCTGGCAATGAGCCGTCAGGCAGACCGCGAGGGCTACCCGGGAATCGCCGCCACCTTCAGGCGCTATGCCTTTGAGGAGGCAGAGCACGCCGCCAAGTTCGCAGAGCTTCTTGGAGAGGTTGTCTGGGACACCAAGACAAACCTCAAGAAGAGGGCTGACGCAGAGGCCGGTGCCTGCAAGGGCAAACTGGACCTCGCCACCCGCGCAAAGAAACTGGGCTACGACGCCATCCACGACACCGTTCACGAGATGGCAAAAGACGAAGCCCGCCACGGGGCAGGCTTCAAGGGTCTCTATGAAAGATTCTTCAAGAAGTAAACGCTAGATACAATTCAAGTTCATAGCGTACTCTACACGGGCAGCCTCATCGCTGCCCTTTAAATATTTCAGGATCTCCAGGGCGAACTCCACGGCGTGGCCGGCGCTTCGCCCTGTAATCATATTGCCGCTGACCACCGCGGCGGCAGGACGGAAGGTCGCTCCCTTGGACACTGGTCCCTCCTCAAAGCCGTCAAAGCAGGTGAACTCAACCCCCTTGAGGTTGTCTATCTGGCCAAAGACAAGGCCGGGAGCAGCGCAGATGGCCGCTACGGGGTCTCCCTGGGCGTAGTGCTCCTTCATAAAGTCCATCAGAGGCCCGCACGCGGCCAGGTTCCTGGTACCGGGCATTCCTCCGGGGAATATGATTACGTCGTCATCGTCAATCTCTATGCCTGCGTCAAGGGTAGTGTCCGCGCCAACGGTCACGTGGTGGGAGGAAGTGACAAAGGGTTCGTCACTTATGGAAACCAGCTGGGTTGGGACTCCTCCGCGGCGGAGTACGTCCGCTGTGGCAAGGGCCTCGACATCTTCAAAGCCCTCGGCCAGAAATATAAATGCCTTTTTCATACTGCCAATATAAGTATTATTTCGTATTTTTGTGTTATGGAAGAAGAGAAGAAACTGTATCCTTTCAAATTCATCCCCATTGACGAGGACCCGCGGGAAACCGTCCTGCTGGCTGACCTGGGCTATCAGGACTCCCTTGTAAGGGAGGGATGGCTTGCCGCCAACAGCATTTCCGAGATTATGGATATGTATATGGACCGCGTGGTGGGCGAACACGTTTTTGCGTGGTACGGCCGCCAGTTCCCCGTAATGGCCAGGATACTGGGCGGGCAGGAGCGCACGCCGCTTATGGTAACCCCGGACGACGAAACCGCCGCACAGCGCCTGGACTTCCTTGGGAAGGCCAAGCTGTGGTATGTGAACGGAGTCGATGAAGGCGGAAGGATATACCTTGGCTTCAAGGAGGACACCTCCGCGGAAGACTTCTACTACGCCTGCCGCGACAACAAGGTGGAAAAGCTTCTTTACAGTGTCCAGCCAAAGGCCGGAGACTGCTTCTTCATCTATCCGGGACTGGTCCACGCAGCCGGCAAGGGGGTGAGGATCACGGAGATATCGGAGTGCTCCCCCCTGGACTTCCGCCTGTGCAACTGGGGGAAGCCCATAGAAGGAGACGATTTTGACACTTCCCTTGGCCTCGAGGCCGCCTTTGATTTCATAGACTACAAGAAATACGTTCCGGACCTGCACAACCACGCTCACAGCCACGACGGAGGGCTGTCCATCCATCTTACGGAATGCGAGGAATTCTCCGTTACAAAACTGAAACTGACTGACGCGCTGCACATTTACAGCAGCAAGTTCGACTGCTTCCTGCTTTACGTGTGCCTTGAGGGTGAAGCCTCCCTGCAGGTAATCTTCGACCCGGAGATAGGCCCTATAAACTACACCGTAAAGGAGGGAGAATGCATCCTGGTGCCTGCCGAGGTGCCAGACTTCTTCCTCGTTCCCGTGGCAAGGAACACTTCCCTGCTGGAGGTCACCGTAGAAAAGCGCGCGGACAGCGACGCTTACATCAACCCTGACATCCAGGCCACCCTTCCGGGAGAGGAGGAAGATGACGAAGATTTTGAAGATGACGAGTGTGACTGCGAGCACGAGGACCACGAGTGCGAGTGCGGCCACCATCATCACCATCACCACCACATTAGCTAAAACCAAAAACTATGGCAGACGGAGTACGAATTGACAAATACATCTGGTCCATCCGCTGTTTCAAGACGCGGTCAGAGGCCACTGACGCCTGCAACGGCAACAAGGTCCGCCTGAACGGCGCCCCCGTGAAACCTTCCAAGGAAGTCAAGATCGGGGACACCATAGAAGTGCGCAAGGGAATAGCCCTTTACACCTACAAAGTACTGCAGCTCAGCCAGAACCGTATGGGAGCCGCGCTTGTGCCGGAATACGCCCAAAACCTGACTCCGCAGTCCGAGCTGGACAAGCTTCACGCCCCAAAGGAGACATTCTTTGTGAAGAGGGACCGCGGTACCGGGCGCCCTACAAAAAAAGAGCGCCGCGAGATGGACGCCCTCTGGGAAGAACTGGACCTCTAGTCCTTATCTTTAACCACTACCCTTTCTATCCTCCGGGGCACCGATGTCAGTACCTCGTAAGGAATCGTATCAAGTATTGATGCAAGTTCGTTCACGGACGGGTCCTCGCCGAATATGGTCACAGTGTCACCCGCCTGCGCGGGTACTCCGGTAACGTCCAGCATACACATATCCATACAGATGTTGCCAATTGTCTTGACGCGGTGACCGTTAAGGCTGAAGGAGGCGCGGCCGCAGCCAAGGCGGCGGTCAAGGCCGTCCGCATAGCCTGCGGGTATGGTTGCGGTCACGGTCCCTTCCGGGGCCACCTTCCCCATACGTCCGTATCCCACGGTACCATTCTCCAGGGTCTTGACCTGCAGGACCTTAACCTTGAGCGAAGCGAAAGGCTTCACTTCCGGCGCCTGCAGCGCGCTGATACCATATATGCCTATGCCCAGGCGCACCATATCGAACTGGAACTGAGGGAAACGCTCTATGCCGGCGGAATTGAGTATGTGGTACATTGGCTTGTAGCCAAGACTTTGGGTTATACTGTCAGCCATTGCGCTGAAGGAGGCGGCCTGCTCCAGGGTGAAATCGTCCTTGGAAGGGTCCTCCGCGGCGGCAAGGTGGGAATACACGGACTTCACCCTTACCCTGTCGCAGCCCTTCAGGAAGTCCAGCAGGGCGGGAATCTCTTCCGGGGTGAATCCCAGGCGGTGCATTCCGGTGTCCAGCTTTATGTGGATGGGATAATTGCTTATGGATGAGCGCTCCAGATGCGTGCAGAGGGCTTTAAGCGTATAAAGGTTGGGGATCCCTGGCTCAAGGCTGTTATCCGTTATTTCAGGGAAATAGTCCGTTCCGCAGGTCAGCACAAGGATTGGAAGGCTTATGCCGGCGCCCCTGAGTTCCACACCTTCTACAGGTAGTGCCACGGCCAGGTAGTCCGCCCCGGCGCGCTGCATCATTGATGCAACCTCAACCGCGCCGTGGCCGTACGCGTTGGCCTTGACCAGCACCAGCATCTTTGTGGACGGCTCCAGCCTGTCCTTGAAATACCGGAAGTTGCCCAGGCACTTGTCCAGGCTCAGTTCCAACCGGGTAAAATTAAACTTCCTGCTATTCATCTTCAAAGAGCGTAGGATGGTTCTTGTCCAGGCCGCTGAGCACCTTTTCCATTACTGCCTGGCGCAGCATTGACGCCTTTGCCTTGACTTTTAGCCTGCGGCAGTACTCGTCAATGGCGGCCATCTCTTTCTCATTGAAATAGATGACCTGCCTGTGATTGCGCACCAGGGCCGCCTGCTGCTTCTTCAGGAAGTCAGGGTCCACTGCGGGGATGTTCTTTGGCCTGCGGGGTTTCATTCGATAAAAGTTAGGTATTTGCCGGTGACCCGCCCCTTCTTGAGGCTTATTATATGCGGGAGGGAGGAGAGGTCGAACGTATCCAGCAGCTTGTACAGCTTGTCCACGTCCTTCTCACCCATCGAGTCCATATCAATGAGCAGCTTCCTGCCTGGATAATTGGCACTGTGGCTTATCTCTTCCTGGCAGTGGGCGCAGGTGGGTGAATAGAACATCAGGTAATCTGCATTCCGGAGGCAGAAATTGCCTTCCTTCACCTTGTCGCCTTTGATCATAATTCCGGGTACGCGCATCCGCGGCACCTTTGAGCCTATGGGGCTTTTCTTGTAGAGCTCCTCCTCAAGGACGCTGAGGTCCAGCAGCTGGCGGAGGGCGTCGGTATTGAGGCGCCGGCCAATTATTGTTCCGTCCTTGCCCAGGAGGAACATCCTTGGGGTTTCAGTTATGCCGTAAGCCTCCTGGAAGTCAGAGGTCATCTGCGGGTCCCAGAGATGGTGCATACGGACGTTGGCGGAGTTCACATCCCATTCATTGTCAATGAAATAGTCCCACATATCGCCTTTGAAGCCAGTGTAGACGGCATAGAAATCCAGAGGTATTTCAACGGTGGGCAGGTATTCAATCAGCTTGCCCATCTCTACACGGCACTTGTAGCAGTCCACGTCATAGAAGAAGAGCACGGCGCGGGCGTCCCCCTGCAGGTCAGGGAACAGTACCGTCTCCCCATACCTGTCCTGGAGAGTGACTTCCGGGGCCTTCATTCCCATAAGTGACCGCCTGTTGTATTCTGCGAAGAACGCGGCGTTCAGAAGGGCTCCGTCCCAGCCCATCTCTATCTCGTGGGTGGAGAACCACCTGTCGTACATATGTATGGCCACTTCCTCGTCCCCCATAACGTTGGAGGTGATATAATGGTCATAGAGCATCTGGGCCACAGCCTGGCGGAGGGTGGAGTCCGTGCAGGTCTCTATGATATAGTCTACTTCCTGCGACTTCTTCTCCGGAGATTCCGGCTCAAGGGTGACCACATACTCGCTGAGTAGGTCCAGCGCCTTCTCTATGGCCACCGAATCCACTTGCGCGTATGCGGCAAGCCCGCCCAGCAGAAGGGCGGTTGCTATGATAAGTTTCCTAACCATTGTATGGAGGCAGATGTACACCTTTAAGCATAAACATTGACGTATCTCCCTTGTGCCTGAGGATATCCCTTACGGCTGAAGAGCTGATGTGGGCGAATTCCTGGGCGGTAGGGATGATAATGGTCTCGATGTCTGGTGCAAGGCGCCTGTTGGCGTCCGCCGTAGAGCGCTCGGACTCGAAATCGATCATATTGCGCACACCGCGCACGATGTGCCTTATTCCCAGTTCCCTGCAGATGTCAATGGTGAGGCCGTCGTAGGAGATGACTGAAACCCCCTTCATCCCGTCAACGCACTGCCTTATGACGTCAAGTTTCTGCTCCGTTGTATAGAAGCCGTGCTTTTCCTGGTTGATACCAATTGCCACAACCACCTCGTCGAACATTGTGAGGGCCCTTGTGAGGATATTGTAATGCCCTGCGGTGAACGGGTCGAACGATCCGGGGAACAATGCTATTCTTTTCATAATACTATAGTTTCCAATCAATTGGGGCCTTGCCCTGGGCTTCCAGGAGCCTGTTGGCCGTTGCAAAATGGCCGCACCCGAAAAACGCTCCCCTGGCGAGCGGAGAAGGGTGCGCCGCTTCAAGCACAAAATGCTTGCCTGAGTCTATCAGGTCTTTCTTGCTGCGCGCGAAATTTCCCCACAGCATAAACACCACGCCGGAGCAGTTGTCGCTTATGCATTTGATCACGGCGTCAGTGAAGGTCTGCCAGCCTATCGCGCTGTGCGAGGCGGCCTTGCCCGCCTCCACTGTTAGGATGGCATTGAGCAGGAGCACGCCCTGCCTTGCCCAGCTCTCCAGGTTGGTGCGCCCGGACATCTGCACTCCCAGCTCGTCCTCTATCTCCTTGAAAATGTTCTTGAGCGAGGGCGGGGCGGGAATCCCGTCCGGCACAGAGAAGGACAGGCCCATAGCCTGGCCCGGTCCGTGGTAAGGATCCTGACCAAGGATGACCACCTTCACCTGCGGGAGGGGCGTGAGTTCAAATGCCTTGAATATCTGCCCTCCGGGCGGATATATACGGGTTCCGGCGTCCTTGGAAGCGTGCAGAAAAGAGACAAGCTCTGCAAAATAGGGTTTGTCGAACTCCTCCTGCAGGGCTTGTTTCCAGGTATTTTCTATTCTGACTTCCACTTCAAATGCTGTTTGAAGTGTAAAGTTAGAAAATAAAATCGATAACGTCCGCTATATTCTTTACGTAAACGAACTCAAGGCCTTTGATGTAAACCTCGTTTATGTCCTCGACATCCTTGCGGTTGTCTTCGGAGATGACAATTGTCTTCACTCCGGCCCTCTTGGCGGCAAGGATCTTTTCCTTGATTCCGCCTACCGGCAGCACGCGGCCGCGGAGGGTCATCTCACCGGTCATTGCAATGTGCTTCTTGACGGCCTGGCCCCTGAGGGCTGATACCATTGAACTTACCATTGTTATACCGGCGGAAGGGCCGTCCTTTGGAGTTGCTCCCTCAGGAACGTGAACGTGGATGTCCTTGGCGGCGAATTCCTCGCTTGTCACGTTAGCCATCTGCGGATGGGCCTTTATGTACTGGTAGGCGATGGTCGCGGACTCCTTCATCACGTCTCCAAGGTTTCCGGTCATAGTCATCACTCCCTTGCCTTTGGATACGGAGCTTTCCACAAAGAGGATCTCTCCGCCCATTGCCGTCCAGGCGAGGCCTGTGACCACGCCGGGCACTTCGTTGCCTTTCTGGCGGTCGTGATAGGCAGTGGGAAGGCCAAGGTACTCCTTAAGGTGCTCCTTCTTGATGACAGTAGGATATTCCTGCTCCATTGCAATCTTCTTGGCTGTTACGCGGGCTATCTTGGCTATCTGCTTCTCAAGGCCGCGCACACCGCTCTCGTGGGTGTAGTCGTTGATTATGGCCTTGATGGCGCCGGAATCTATCTTGAGGGCGTCCTCTGATATGCCGTGCTCCTTGAGCTGCTTGGGAACAAGGAAATGACGCGCTATCTGGACTTTCTCCTCTGCCAGGTAACCGGAAACGTTTATCACCTCCATACGGTCCAGGAGGGCCGGCTGGATTGTTGACAGCGAGTTGGCCGTGGTGATGAACAGCACGTTTGACAGGTCGTAGTCAATGTCCAGGTAGTTGTCGTGGAACGTGGAGTTCTGCTCCGGGTCCAATGCCTCCAGCAGGGCGGATGAGGGGTCGCCCTTGAAGTCTGAGGCAAGCTTGTCAATCTCGTCAAGGACCACAACAGGGTTGGACTTGCCGGCGCGGGCTATTCCGCTGAGCAGTCGGCCCGGAAGGGCTCCGACGTAGGTCTTGCGGTGGCCGCGGATCTCGGCCTCGTCGTGCATTCCTCCAAGGGAGATGCGCACGTACTGGCGTCCCAGGGAATTGGCGACGGACTTTCCAAGGGAGGTCTTGCCTACTCCCGGAGGGCCGTAGAGGCACAGGATAGGGCTCCTCATATTGCCCTTGAGCTTGAGGACTGCAAGGTACTCTATGATCCTCTCCTTGACTTTCTCAAGGCCGTAATGGTCATTGTCAAGGACCTTCTGGGCGTGCTTGAGGTCCAGGTTGTCCTCTGACATATCGTCCCAGGGAAGTTCAAGCATAAACTCCAGGTAATTGTACTGCACGGAGTAGTCAGGTGAAGAAGGGTTGTACTTCTCCAGCTTGGCCAGTTCCTTGTCAAAGATGGCCTTCACTTTCTCAGGCCACTTCTTTGCCGCGGCCTTCTGGCGGAACTGCTCGAATTCCTCTCCCTCGTCCATACCAAGCTCCTCCTGGATGGTGCGGAGCTGGTTGTTGAGGAAGTACTCCCTCTGCTGCTGGTCAATCTCGCTGCGGACCTTCTGGTTGATGTCCTGCTGAATCTTCATATACTGCAGCTGGGTTTCCATCAGGGCGAGGAGGTTGAGCGCACGCACGCGCACATCGTCATATTGGAGCAGGTCAGCCTTCTCCTCGAAGTTCTCCACCTCAAGGGTGGTGGCTATGAAGTTTACAAGGAAGCCGAAGTCGTTGATGCTGCGCAGCGCGCCCTGAGCCTCCTTGGAGGCCAGGTTGGAGTTGCGCATTATCTGGATGGCCTTGTCCTTGAGGGAATTCATTATCATCTTGCGGTCTGCCACACTGTCATCTGTCAGGAAATCGTCAAGGCAGTGGACGCGGGCGCGGATGTACGGGTCGTAAGTGACCACGTAATCCAGGGAGAAACGCTTGAGACCCTGCAGGATGGCCGTGACGGTGCCGTCCGGCATCTCAAGGGTCCTGACAATCCTGACAACGGTTCCGTATGGCAGGAGGTCTTCCTTCTGGGGATCCTCAACTGTCACGTCAATCTGCGGAACCGCTCCTATGAGGGCTCCGGACTTCTCCGCATCCGCTATGAGTTGCAGGGACTTAGGCCTGCCAATTGTCACGGGATAAACCGCTCCCGGGAAGATAACTGCATTGCGCAGCGCCAGGATGGGTATTACGTCAGGCATCTCGGCCGGATCGAACTTCAGGGACCCTTCTCCCTGGAGCACTGGGATGATGTTCACTTCTGCCCCAATGTTGGGGAAGAACAGGTTCGTATCTATTTTTTTGCTCATAATGTTTCTCTGGATAAAAACAGGCTATGTCAATTTGGCAGGATTTGCCCCGTCAAAAAGCCATAGCCTTATTTGGTCAATCTCCGTGCCAACGGAGAAAGTGAGCCTTCTTATTCCAGCAAAGCCACGCTGTTGGCAGCCCCGGGAGTAGGAGTGGAGCTTACCATAAAGTCGCGGCAGAGGGCGTCGGCATCTGTTCCGTCAGGAAAACGGACCATACTCCTGCCCGGGCCGGTTTCTGCCGGAGGTGCCGGCATTCCCGGACGCATAAAGTTGAAGTTGGGCCTGGATGGAGGCACCACGGCAATGCATCCGCCGCCGTCCTGGACTCCTTCCAGGGTTGCCAGCTCAGGGCTTGCAATGGTTCCGTTTCCACTGGAATTGCTCTGCTGGGAGCCATATACGATGGCGTCAACCACAGTGCCTGAAGCGGGATCGACCAGTGCTATGGAACCCGCCGATGCGGAAAGCTGATAGCCGAACTGCTGGTTTCCTTCAGGGAAGACGGAAACGGCCTCATAGGCGTCGGCCGCAGCCTGGAGGCCTGCGGACAGCTTGTACGCAGTACCAAGGCCCTGGGCCGCCTGGCCGCTGATATGGGCGTACCTGGTAGCCGGGGTGAAGGTAACTCCGCCGCCCGGACAGGAAACGTCAACGGAAAGCATATGGTCCTGCTTGAGCGGAGCCTCTATTTCCACTACGCCCGGCTCGTGAGGCGGTGCTCCGCGCATCTGACGGACCGGAACGCCGGAACTCTTGACCAGGGTCTTGACAGTGGCAACCTCTATGCGGGAGCCTGTGTCAATTGTGATTACGGATCCGGGAACAAGGTTCTGGGTGGTCTCTATGGTGAGCATTGTGTCACCTGCCTTTGCCTCCTTTGAGAGGACGGTCTGGGTTGCGGAAGCGCCAACTGCAGTCACTTCTACAATCTCATAGTTGCCTCCAAGGCCTATTCCAAGTTTCTGGCCCGGAGCTATTCCTTCAGTGGAAGTGAGAGGAAGGGTTGTGGCTCCTGCGGGGAATGAAAGCTTAGGTCCCGTGGAGATTGGGGAGAAAATGGTGGTGAACGCGCTTGCAGGAGCTCCAGCCGCGCTTATCCTGTATGCCTTCCCGCCAATTGTAACCTCTGTGTCAGCAGGAAGGTCCGCGCTGAGATAAACCTCAGTGGCACCCTGCTGCGCCGGTGCCGTGATCGCTGCCGGAGATAGGGTGAGCAGATAGAACGAACGTGCCGCCAGGGTGGTTCCGGAAGGGATGACTGCCGCCTTGACAGGTGTCCATCCGCTGCGGCGCACCTGGATTTCCATTCCGGAAAGGTCTACGGGGGCGTTGGATGCGTTGAAAATCTCTATGAACTGGTCGTTGGGGTCCGAAGGGGCTGATAGTTTCACCTCGTTGATCTTGACGGCCTCGGCGCTGCGCACCTTGGTGGTGACGGCGGCGTTGCCGCCCTTCCACAAGGCATTGAACTCAAGGTAGCCGGTGGAGCGTCCGGCGGGAGCCTTCACTGAATAAACGGCGGTCACGCTCTGGCCGGGAGCCACCTCTGAAGGCACCTGGCCTGCGGCGGTGACTTCCCATCCAGCAGGAGCCTCCGGCTCAAAGGCGAAGCCCTTGAGAGCCTTGGCTCCGCGGTTGGTGAAACCAACGGTGACTTCTGCGCTGGAGCCCGGCACAAAGGATGTCAGGCGTGTCATAGTCACGGGATACTCCTGGTAGCCTGCAGCCACAACGCTCTTCTGAACGGCTTCGATAGCCTCGTCAACAGGATATCCAAAGGTCATCACGCCCTCGAAGAATGTTCCTGCGGAACCGTTTCCGTTGTCGCCTCCGTTGCCAAGGAGCATAGCTCCCTTCTTGTGCATAGGATAATAGGCGTCGCTTCCTTCAAGCGTATGCGGGCGCACTCCGCTGTAGAAAGTGGTCACCTCGCTGCTTGTCGCATCTGCGCCGCGAAGGTCCCACTGGTTGCCACCGCCTCCGTTCACATATACGGTGACGAACTTCCAGTCTATGGTAGGAACGTCGTTCTGCTTGGGGTCGTATCCAGAGAAAAGGCCGGCCTCCATATCGGACATAATCCAGGGGCCCGTGCCGTTTCCGCGTCCCCAGGCGGTGGAGGTGCCGTAATAGGTGGTCTCCATAGTTCCGGTTCCAACTGCCTTGCCGTTCGTGGATGAGTTTCCGTAGTCAAAGCAGCATCCGCTGTCATAATGGCCGCCGTCAATGACGTAATACATTCCTTCCGGCTCATCGTTGATGGCAAGGCCGGCGGCGTTGTTGCAGCGGTATCCCATTCCCGGCATTATGAAGGCGCCGTACGCCTTGCGGCCGTGGATGAGCACCGGAGCCATATCGGCAATGGACTGAGTGTTGAATTCGCCCTCGTCCGGTCCCTTGAAGGTTCCCGGAGGAGCCGGCTCAAGGTTGTTCCCCAGTCCGGACTGGTCATATATTATTGTAATTGTTCCCTGGTCGCCTTTCAGGAAGCGGTCCTGGGCGGCGGCGTCGGCATATCCCTTCACGGGGCGGATGTCAAGCGTCTGTCCGTCAGAGGCGCGCTTTACCTGGTAAAGGGGTCCCTTGTACTTGGAATACAGAAGTCTGGTAGTACTGTGAGCGGTGACGCAAGGGGTGCCGTATGAGGCGTAAATGTCACACGGAAGCGACTTTGCGCCCTTTGAGCAGCTGGCAATCACGAACACCGGCAGAGCCAGGCAGGCCGCCGCCAGAAAGTAGAATAGCTTTTTTCGCATATGATTATTTGACGATTAGTGTTTTAGTAGTTACAAATATAAAATCTAATGTTTGATTATTGAAAAAAATAACCTACTTTTGCACTCCAACAAAAAGGAACTCACCTAATTAACTATTAAAAATCATGACTAAAGCTGAAATAGTAAATGAAGTAGCAAAGGCTACCGGCATTGAGAAAGCAACCGTACAGACAGTTGTAGAGGGATTTATGGAGAGCGTAAAGGATTCTGTATGCAAGGGCAACCCTGTATATCTTCGCGGATTCGGCAGCTTCATCATCAAGCACAGGGCTCAGAAAACCGCAAGGAACATCACCAAGCAGACAACCCTTACAATCCCTGCTCACGACATCCCTGCTTTCAAGCCAGCCAAAACTTTCGTTAATTCTGTAAAATAAATCATACTTAAGTTTATGCCTAGCGGAAAGAAAAGAAAGAGACATAAAATGTCCACGCACAAGCGTAAAAAGCGCTTGCGCAAGAACAGACATAAGAAGAAGTAATCTAGATGTCGAATGAGGTTGGGCGGGAGATCCGTCCGGCCTCTTTATTTTTCGTTCTTTTAAATAGAAATTCCTTATGGAAACTGAGCATTCTGTAAAGGACCTGGTGGTCAACGTCACCTCGTCCGAAGTTCAGATAGCGCTGCTGGAAAACGGCAGGCTTATCGAACTGAACAAAGAATCCAGTCAGGACCGCCCGTGTTCCGTGGGAGACGTGTTTCTTGGAAGAGTCAAGAAGATACTCCCGGCAATGAACGCCGCATTTGTGGACATTGGCGACGAAAAGGAAGCTTTCATCCATTATCTGGACCTGGGGCTGTATTTTGACGCCTTTGACAAGTTTGTCAGGACCTCCAACCCCAATGTCAATATGGAGAGCCTGTTCTCCCGCATCCAGCTTGGCCCCATCCTGCCAAAGGAAGGCCGCATAGAGGATGTCCTGAAGCAGGGCCAGATGATCATAGCCCAGATAAAAAAAGAGCCTATCTCCACCAAGGGGTCCCGGCTGTCCGCAGAAATTTCATTGGCAGGACGAAACCTTGTACTGCTCCCTTTTGCACAGAAGGTGAGCGTTTCCCAAAAAATCAGTTCAAGCGAAGAAAAGCGCAGGCTTGAGTCTCTGGTCAAGAGCATTCTTCCTAAGAACTACGGTGCGATAATTCGCACGGCGGCCGAGGGAAAGACCGCAGCGGTTCTCGCAGGAGAACTTCGTTCTTTGATAGACAAATGGAAGACATCCTGGAACAAGATCGCAAGGAACAAAGGCGTGGAGTTGCTCTTCACTGAGTTCTCCAAAACCACCGTCACCCTCAGGGACCTTCTGAACGACTCATTCAGCAATGTATTTGTGAATGAGCAGAACGCCTATGAGGAGATCAAGGACTACATCTCTATCATTTCTCCGGATCAGGAGAAGATAGTAAAGCTTTACGATGGCAAAGAGCCTGTATTCGACCATTTCGAGGTCACCAGGCAAATCAAGAGCTCTTTCGGGAAGGTGGTCCCGTTAAAACAAGGCGCCTATCTGGTCATAGAGACGACCGAAGCACTGAATGTGATCGACGTTAACAGCGGTATCCGTGCAAAGACTACCGATCAGGAAGAAAACACCTTTGAGGTGAACCGCCTTGCGGCGGACGAGATTGCCCGTCAGCTCAGGCTGAGGGATATGGGAGGTATTGTGATCGTGGATTTCATAGATATGGAAACACAGGAGCACAAGAATGCGCTCTTCAAGTATATGGAAGAGCTCCTCAAGAACGACAGGGCAAGGCACAACGTGCTGCCCCTCACAAAGTTCGGCCTGATGCAGATTACAAGGCAGAGGATACGCCCCGTCACCCAGATCGATACTGCAGAAACCTGCCCTATGTGCCACGGAAAGGGCAAGATAACATCCAGCGCAGTAATCGACGAGCAGATCGAGGAAAGACTGTCATATCTTGTGACAGAAAAGCACGTCAGTACGCTTGACCTTAAGGTCAGTCCTATCCTGGGATCTTATTTGAGCCGCGGATTCCATTCCTATGTCAGGAAATGGAAAAAGAAGTACAAATGCCGGCTGAATCTGGTTGAAAGCACAGATTTGGGAGTCCTGCAATATGAATTCTACAACGAGAAAGGGGAGATGCTGTCATAGCACTCCCCTTTTTTATCTTTATGCAGTGACGCTATCGGCGCATTGCGAATCTGACAAGCAGGGCAAGGAGCAGAAGGAGGAAGAGCCAGGTGCAGACACGGCCGGCAAGGTCCCCGTGCTCTACAAAGAAGGTTATCTTGTCGTTAAGATAGATCTTGCCCTCAAGGGTCTCCCTCTTCCACCAGTCTGTGCGTGTGAGGATGTCTCCCCTCTGGTCTATGAAGGCGCTGATGCCGGTGTTCCCGCATCGGGCTATGTCGCGACGGGTCTCGATTGCTCGCAGAGAGGAGTAGCTGAGATGCTGTCTGTATCCCGGGGTGTCGCCCCACCAGGCATCATTCGTTATGACCGTGAGGGCCTGCGCACCCTCCTTGATATATCCGGTACAGTATTCTCCGTAAACGCTTTCGTAACAGATTGCACATCCTATGGGCACCTCGGAGACAAGCCTGCCGTCACTGGCATACCTGTTCACAGTGAGCAGGGAGGGCTCGTCCTGGCCCACGCATCGGCCCATCACTCCTCCAAGCTTGGCATCGAGCGGAGCGAAAATCTTGGGATATGGCATCTTCTCCGTTCCCACCACCAGGCAGGACTTGTTGTAGAATTCATAGCGGTTGTTCTTCTCCATTACGAACGCGGAGTTGTGGGACTCCACCCAAACGCCATCCCCAACCTGCCTGGCTGTATAGGAAGGGGCTTTTTCACTGAAGATATATTGATGGGTGGACGCTCCAAAGATGAAGTTCAGGCCGGGATACGCTTCCAGGAAATCCTTGTAATAGTTATAGGAATCGCTCATTTCCACCGAGTTAAGGATGATGTCGGCGGTGAAGGTCTCTGGGGCGAGCAGGAGGTCCGGCTGGGTCTGTCTTCCTTCCAGCTCCTGCTGGAACAGGTCCACGAGGACTTTGTTCTGCTGCTCCTGGGTCATTGATGTGAACTTCTGGTACGGGTCGAAGTTAGGCTGGGCTATGAGCACGTCCAGGCTTCTGGACTGATCCTCCTGATAATTGTCGTAGATGCGCTTTGAGAGCACCATAGGGCAGCCAAAAAGGACGATGCAGGCTACGGGAAGGAGAATCTTCCCTATGAACTTCATATCCTTGAAATAGCCGCCTAAAAGGAACAGCAGCAGGTAGAACAGGCTCAGGTTGCAGGCCCATATCCACAGGGAGCCGCCCAATGTGCCGGTATACTCGTACCATTGGATAAGCTTTGTTGTCCCGGCAAAGGCGTTGCCCAGGGTGAGCCAAGGCCAGGAAATCTCCGCCCCAAAATAGAACCTTTCCCAGGCAATCCACATAAAGGCCAGGAAAAGATGTGATATGAAGGGGTGGAATTTCTTCTTGGAAAGACGATAGACAGCAAAAATAAGTGCCATCTGGAATGCGTTGGCGAGCGAAGCGAAGATTCCTCCACCCACGGTGGCGTTGCATACCCAGAAGGTAGTAGCCGCGTTCCACAGGACAAAGGCGCCGTAGTACCACCACCAGAAATGCCTGATGCCTTTGGCATCGGCAAGGACATCCATAAACAGCAGAGGGATGAAACCGACAAGTATGGCCGCACCTGCATAAGGGACCAGGAAAGGCACACTCATAAAAGCTGCGAACAGCAGCGTCAGCACTAGCATCCAGATTTTAACACTCTTCATAATTGCGGTCGTTTTTTGTAAACCTGTCCCATTTTTCCAGCAGGCGGGACATATCGTCGGGAATGGCCGCCTCAAAGCGGATCCACTCCCCTGTGGAGGGATGGACGAAGCCCAGCGTGCGGGCGTGGAGCGCCTGCCTCGGGCATTCCTTGAAGCAGTTGGCTATGAACTGCCTGTATTTGGCGTATATGGTACCTTTCCTTATCTCAGCCCCGCCGTACCTCTCGTCATTGAAAAGCGGATGGCCTATGTGGCTCATATGGACCCTTATCTGATGGGTGCGGCCCGTTTCCAGGCGGCACTCCACGAATGTGACGAAGCCGTAGCGCTGAAGCACCTTGTAATGCGTCACCGCGTGCTTCCCCCTACCCTCTTCGCGGGCCACGCGGAAGCGGAGGCGGTCGTTGGGATCCCTTTCTATGGGAGCGTCCACAGTCCCCTGGTCCTCCTTGATATCGCCCCATACGATGGCGTTGTAGCACCTTTCAATGCTGTGCTTGAAGAACTGGCCAGCCAGGTTCAGCTGAGCGTCTTCGTTCTTCGCCACCACCAGAAGGCCGCTGGTATCCTTGTCAATCCTGTGTACAAGGACTCCCATATGGCCGTCACCGCCATCAGTTCCCTCAGGCATACCCAGATAGAAGGCCAGGGCGTTCACAAGCGTGCCGTCAAAGTTTCCGTGGCCCGGATGAACCACCATTCCGGCAGGCTTGTTCACTATCAGGAGGTCATCGTCCTCGTAAACTATGTCCAGGGGAATGTCCTGAGGAATGATATCAAGTCCGCGCCGGCGGTACGGCATTATGAAACGTATCAGGTCTCCCGGGCGCACTATCATATTGGCCTTGGCCGTCTTGTCCCCCAGTTTCACATAGCCCTCCTTTATGGCCATTTGCACTCGGTGACGCGAAGTGTCCTCCATATGGCTGACCATATATTTGTCTATGCGGACGGGGCTCTGGCCCTGGTCTACGGTGAGGCGGAAATGCTCGAACATTCCCTGTTCCTCGTCCAGCTCCAGTTCCTGTTCCTGCAGTTCAGTGTCGGGAAGGAACTCTTTCTCCATTACTGAGGGAGTTTGGACTCGTCAAGGGTGAAGAACAGCGAAACGTTTCCGCCCATTCCCAGCGGAGCGGAAGACGCTGCGGGAGTCTGGCGGAATACTACGGCGTTCAGGGAATCGGAATATGATTTGACGCTGTCGTCAAAAGTTACGCGTGCAACGTTCAGGGAATTGTCGTGAACGGCGTCTACCGCCCTTGCGTATTTCATTCCTATGACATTGGGCACAAGTGTCTGGTTGTCAGAGGGGTTGAGTCCAACCACCAGGTCAACTTCCGCTCCACTGTCTATTGAGGTTCCGGAAGGGATGTCCCTGCCGTGATACTGCTGCTTGAGCACGTTGTTGGTGGCCATATCGTTCACGTAGATAAGGTTGCCAAGGGTAAGGCCCCTGGAAGACAGTTCCGCCTTGGCCTGGCGCATTGAATAGCCCACAAGGTTGGGCATTGAAACCTGCTTTGCCATTGTGGCGTTTATGGTCAGGCGTATCATCCTGTTCTTTTTTACGCGGCTGCCGGCGGCGGGATTCTGGCTGTATACGGCACCCTTGTCCATCCTGCGGATGTACACGGAGTCCGTAACCTCCACCCTCACGCCTTCCTGCTCTGCAATCCTGGCCGCATCCTCCACTGAAAGCGTGGTGAAGTCAGGAACAAGAATCTCTTTATTGTGATTTGTCAAGAATGCAAGCCCGAAGGTTACCAGGCCCAACAGCAGCAAAACGTAAACTACCGCCCATACCAGGTTCTTAACTATCCAGTTGCCCATAATTCTCTGTTATATAAGTTTCTAAATAAATCCTTTCACCATAATGACGATGCCGCATACAAGCAGCACCGCGCCTGACAGTTTGCTGAGCTTCACTATCGTCTCCTTTCCCAGGCGATGGTGCAGATGCCCGAAGAGCAGGATGATCAGCGTCCAGAACAGGGCTTCTCCGGCGAAAACGCCAAGAGAGAGGGGTACAAGGTCCCAGCCCCTAGCCTCCAGCCCAAAGAAGGTGCATACAGTAAAGTCATACAGTATGGACCCGGGGTTGGTGAGTATTATCAGCGCCACTTCCCAGAACGCAGCCCACCCGCTGGCAGTGCGCTCCCTGTATTTGGAATAGGGATCGCTGAGCATCATCATCACGCCAAGGGCAATGACTACGCATCCGCCAATGATGGCTACCAGCAATTTGTGTTCCTCAAGAAAGCCTTTAATGAACGCCAGGGCTATGAAACTCAGGGTTGCATAGACCGTGTCCATTACGGCGCAGCCCAATGCGGCCTTTGTTCCGGTTCCCTTTCCGTAGGACAGGGTTTTCTGCATTACCGTGAGCAACACAGGACCGATAGGCGCCGCCAGGCAGATACCTACCAGGACAGACTTGAGTACATCTACTGACATATCTTGCAAATATAGCAATTTGCAGGGGTAACAACAATATCAACTTTCTGGTCCCAGGACTGTACAGGGACTTCTTCTACAAACTGATGATTCCTGCACACTCCTACCTTTGGACAGGACAGCGTTGGCAGCAGCCTGTCGTAAAAACCGCCCCCGCGTCCCAGGCGGTTGCCTTTGGCATCGAATGCCATCCCCGGCACTATCACCAGGTCTATTTTCTCTGCCACCGGAGCATCTTGGGATGGCTCCATTATGCCGCGATAGCCCGATGCCAGGTCATCAGGTATGTATTCCCTGATTTCCAGGGTTTCTCCGGCGACTTTTGGAAGATACAGTTTCTTGCGGCCGTACCACCGCCGTGCAAAAGCGTGGGTGTCCACCTCGGATGCCATTGACCAATACAACAGCACGTTTTCCGCCGCCCTGAACTCTGGCAGCGCCTCCACCTGTTCCCAGATGCTCACATCCTGTGTCACATCCGCAACGGACCCGCGTATCTTCCCGCGCAATTGTCTCTTATTCCTTTTTATGCACATATCCAGGCAAATATACAAATTTCCTACCTGTATAGTTTGGTTTCATCTTATCTGATAGATAGATAGGTGACTGTTTATTTAGTCTGGCAATTACGTATTGAAGGATATATCCTCCCATCCTTATCCCATAATCTCCCTCCAACACCCACTTTTCACCGTGATTTGATATAATGCACTGAATTGAGGAAATGCGGTAACTTGAGAGAATGAAAAAAGGACCGGCTTTTTGAACCGGTCCTTTTGAATATGTTGATAGGTTTACACTACATAGGTGGCCTTCCACCGCCCATCATGCCGCCGCCCATAGGCATTCCACCGCCCTGGAAGCCGCCGCCCTGGAAGCCGCCGCCGCCGCGGTTGCCGCCACGTCCACCGCCGCGGTTGCCGCGTCCGAAGGTTCCGAAACGGAAGGTGAGGGATACGATCACGTAACGTCCGAGTGCAAGGCTGCGGCTCTCTGTACGCCTGTTACCGCTGATTGACTCATTGAAAGTCTTGGTCTGGTTAAGAAGGTCGTAACCGCGGATTGCAAGGGTTGCGTTATTGTTGAAGATCAACTTGGTGATCTCAGTGTTGACAATGAAGTTTGCAGGCTGGTTGGTGGTATATCCAATGTACCAGTTGTATGTTCCGTCTGCGGTAAGTCCAAGTCCTGTGTTAGGCTCGTTCCAGGTTACGTTCAGGGAAACTGAGTTGTTCCAGGTGGTAGGTGAACTGTTCAAGCTCTCGTAAGTAGACTTAGGCATACTTACCCTTGTACGTCCGCCAACTGTAGCCTCGAAGTAATCCAGACGGTAGGTGATACGCAGGTTCTCGTTGAAGCTCAGGTTCTGGTTCTTGTTGTCCTTGAAGTAATCGTTGAAGTTCTTTGTAGGATTGTCTCCGAAGTAGTCGCTGTGGAAGAGCTCATAGTCGAACTCCTTGGCCTCGTTGAAGTAACCTGTCATATCTATGCTGGCCACACCAAGGTAAGAGTGGGACTCGGAGTAGTTCATACTCAAGTTGTTGTTGATCCTGAAGTTGGACTTTCCTATAGGAGTGTTGATCATCCAGGAGAGGCTTCCGTTCCAGGAAGGAGAGGCATTGATAGGGAAGCTGTACTGTACGCTGGCGTTATCCATCCAGGTTGCGTTCACGATAGGGTTCTGGTTGACTGAACCGTTGGCGGAAAGCCTTGTGGAGAAGAACGTGGTCCTGTTGGTATAGCCGATCTCAGTCCTGAAGTTATGGTTGAAGTAAGAGGTCAGGTAAGGGTTACCGAGTGACATCCTGGTAGGGTTGGTGTTGTCCATAACAGGCATCAACTGGTTGGTTGAAGGCTGGTTGGAACGTCCGGTATAATTGATCCTCAAGTTGGCGTTCTCGCCAAGGTCAGCCCTGATGGATGCGTTAGGAGCCCAGTTCATTGCGTTATCGGTGTACTGCTTGCCGTTGGTCTCGTTGAAGATGTTCCTAGGCATAATGGAAGCTCCAACCTGGGCGTTCATACCCTCGCTCTGGTACATCACGTTGGCTCCGATCTGCTGCTGGATGGTACGGTTGATGATCTTGTTGGAGTAAACCTCATCATAAACCTCACCGTTCCTGTTGTAAATAAGGTTGTCCAGGCTGAAAGCGTTCTGGTCATACAGGCCGCTGTTGAAGGTGTCCTTTGAGGAATTGCTCCTGCTCCAGTTGTATGAGTAGTTTCCTGAGAGGTAGAAGTTGTTACCCATTGGCTCTACGTACTCGATACGTGCTCCTGCGGAAGCGTTGGTGGACTTGTTCTCGTTCCTCTGGTTCACATAGTTCTTGTTCATTATGGAACCTACATACATATTTGTGAGGGACTGGGTGAAGGACTCGGAGTTGTTGGTTCCGTAGTTCCAGTTGAGGTTTACGGAGAGTGTACGTCCCGGGATGAGGATCCTCTGGCGATATACGAAACGGCCGCTGGTGCTGATGTTGTCTCCGTTGGAGATGTTGCTGGACCATCCGTCGTTGGTCAGGCCCCTCAGGCTGTGCTCAGAGCTGTTGAGTGAAGATGACACGCTGCCAGTCTTGTTGAAACGGATCTGAGGCTCGAATACGATGTTAGCGCTGTCAGAGAACTTGTGTGTCATTCTCACGCCGATGTTGTGTCCGCCGTTGTTGCTTGTTCCCTTGGAGTTTGTCCAGTTGGTAACCTGTGAACCGTCGGTCTGGGTTACGTAAGAGGTGGACATTGATCCGGTAAGGGAATTGGAACCGTTGTATGAATAGTTGGAGGAAAGCTCCATCTTGTTGTCCAGAAGGTCGAAAGCTCCGTTGAGACCGGCCATATAGGAAGTGGTGAGGCCACCGCCCATTCCGCCGCCGCCACCGCCGGGGCCGCCGAAACCGCCGCCGCCGAAGCCGCCGCCACGTCCGCCCATTCCGGCGCCGCCGGCGTTGCTGGCGTTAAGGATGAGGCTTATCTGGCTGTTGGACTTGAAGTTTCCTATCATTGCGTTGGACTGGAAACGGAAAGCGTCGTTCTGTGCAAGTGCGCCAAGCTTATCCTTGGCGGCAACTTCTGCACTGATCTTCTCGCCCTTCATATCGTGTCCGCCACCGAGCATAACGTTGGCAAAGATTCCGTTCATCATTGACTGCTGTACGGTAAGGTCGATAACCGTCTCTTCCTGACCGTCGTCAATTCCGGAGAACTCTGCCTGCTCTGATTTCTTCTTGATAACCTTCACTTTCTCCACCATCTTGGCAGGGATGTTCTGGGATGCAAGCTGAGGGTCGTCAAGGAAGAATGTCTTTCCATCAATGTAAATCCTGGTAACGGTCTCTCCGTTGGCGGTGATGGAACCGTCTGAATTCACCTCGAGGCCAGGAAGCTTTGCGAGGAGGTTCTGGAGCATATCGTTGTCCGTAACCAGGAAGGAAGAGGCGTTGTACTCAACCGTATCCTTCTTTACGACGATAGGGTTGGCGACATCTGATACCACGGCTGCGTCAAGCATTTCGGAATCCTCTTCCAGCTTGATCTCGCCAAGAGCTACTGACTCTCCCTTTACGGTAATCTCCTTGGAGTATGTCTTATAACCCATAAGTTCCACCTTGAAGGTGTAGGTGCCGTCCTTTACGGACTCAATGTTCACCGCACCCTTGGTGTCGCTGATGGAATACTTGTAAACTGATTCTGATCCCTCAGGGGTGATGGAAGCGGTTGCATATCCTACAGGGTCACCTGTTGCCGCCTCTTTGAGGGTTGCTGTAATGTTTTGTGCGAAAGACTGCGCCGCAGCAGTGAGAAATACTGCAATTACAAGCGCGATTCTGAGTAATTTGTTCATATAAATGATTCTGATTATTCAAGTCAACGGTCTTTAGACAATACAGACCGCCCAAAGTTTAATCAGTTCTTATAAATATTTAATTATTTTTTAATCCTTGAAGGGTTGGCCTCCACGAATTTCTCCCAGGAAGAGGAAGATGATGCTCCGGACAGCGGAGAAGAGAGCTGGTAATAATGGCACATCGCTATTGCCAAAGCGTCCGTAGCGTCATAGAATTCAGGCTGGATGTCTATCTTCAATGTTTTCTCTACAATCATTGCAACTTGCTCCTTTGAGGCCGCGCCATTGCCGCAGATGGCAATCTTGGCCTTGCGCGGAGCGTACTCCGTCACCGGGATGCCTCGGCCGGCGGCGGCCACTATGGCCGCGCCCTGCGCGCGTCCCAGCTTGAATATAACCTGCGCGTTCTTTGCGTAGAACGGCGACTCGATGGCCATATCGTCGGGATGATATTGATCGCACAAGGCTCCCACCTTGGCGCTGATGGCGGCAAGCTTGGAATAGGCGTCCTTCTCCTTGCGGAGGTCAACGACGCCCATATCCAGGAACTGCGGTTTCCCGGACCCATTTACAGAAATGATCCCGAAACCCAGTATGTTGGTTCCGGGATCTATTCCTAATATGGTCCTTTGCTTAATCAATTACGTCGAATCCTGTGTAAGGACGGAGAACTTCAGGTATGACAATGCCGTTCTCTGTCTGGTTGTCCTCGAGGAGGGCGGCCACTACGCGCGGCAGAGCCAGTGAACTTCCGTTCAGGGTATGGCAGAGGGCTGCCTTTCCTGACTCGTCCCTGTAGCGCAGGTGCAGGCGGTTGGCCTGATAGCTCTCGAAGTTGGATACTGAAGAAATCTCCAGCCACCTCTGCTGTGCGGCGCTCCAAAGCTCAAAGTCATAGGTAATGGCGGAAGTGAAGCTCATATCCCCGCCGCAAAGACGGAGGATGCGGTACTTAAGACCCAGCTTGTTGACAATACCTTCTACGTGGGCCACCATCTGGTCAAGTGCCACATAGCTGTCCTCAGGGCGCTCGATCCTTACAATCTCCACCTTGTCAAACTGATGCAGACGGTTGAGTCCGCGCACGTCCTTGCCATAGGAACCGGCCTCGCGGCGGAAGCAAGGGGTGTATGCAGTAATCTTCTGGGGAAGGTCTGTGTTCTGGAGGATCTCATCCCTATAGATGTTGGTCAGGGGGACTTCTGCGGTAGGTACCAGATAGAAGTCGTCCAGGCCGCAGTAGTACATCTGGGCCTCCTTGTCAGGAAGCTGTCCGGTTCCGAAACCGGAAGCCGCGTTCACAACTACAGGAGGTTCAGTCTCCTGATAGCCGGCAGCGGTATTGCAATCCAGGAAGAAGTTGATGAGAGCCCTCTGGAGCTTTGCTCCCTTTCCCTTGTAAACAGGGAATCCGGCTCCGGTGATCTTCACTCCCAGGTCGAAGTCAATGATGTCATACTTCTTGGCGAGTTCCCAGTGAGGGAGAGCGTTCTCCGGAAGGTTCACCTCCGGACCGCCCATCTTTACAACCAGGTTGTCCTCAGCGCCCTTTCCTTCAGGAACAAGGTCACAGGGGAGGTTGGGAAGAAGGACTATCTTGGCGTTCATATCCTTCTCAGCCTGATCAAGGCGGGCTATCATATCGTTGTATTTCTCCTTCATTCCGGCGACTTCAGCCTTAGCCTTTTCGGCCTCTTCCTTCTGGCCCTGTTTCATAAACAATCCAATGCGGGATGCCATCTGGTTCTGGGCAGACTTGAGGGCGTCGCTTTCTGTCTGGAGGGACCTGCGGAGTGTATCCAGGTCCAAAATCTCGGCAACTATTGCCTTGGCGTCGAAATTCTTCTTTGCCAGTTTTGCCACAACCATCTCGGGGTTGTCGCGTAAAGTCTTGAGTGTGAGCATATAACTTTTTTAAAAAAGGGACCTACACTATTCCCGAAGTGCAAGTCCCTTTATTGTCCGATAAACAAACCCCCGGGTTTAGTTCTCAAAAGGAATAACCGATACGTAAGATTTGTTCTCTCTTTTCTTTGTGAATTTAACAGTTCCGTCGATAAGAGCGTAAAGGGTGTGGTCTTTGCCCATACCTACGTTCTTGTCCGGATTGTGAACCGTACCTCTCTGGCGGACGATGATATTTCCAGCCTTAACGACCTCGCCACCGAATTTCTTGAGTCCCAAACGTTTGCTCTGGGATTCACGACCGTTCTTTGAACTTGATTGACCTTTCTTGTGTGCCATAATTCAATCTGTTTTTACCGTTAAACGATTTCGTTAATCTGAATCTTGGAAAGTTTCTGACGGTGACCGTTCAGTTTCTGGAAGCCCTTGCGACGGATCTTCTTGAAAACGAGCACCTTGTCTGCCCTTGCACTGTCATCGAGCACGGTTGCCTTGACAACTGCGCCGTCAAGATAAGGAGTACCTACTTTAACGCCCTCGTCATTTCCAACGAGAAGCACTTTTCCGAACTCCACTGATTCACCTTTGGCCTGAGGAAGCCTCTGAACAAAGATTTCATTACCAGCCTCAACTTTAAACTGCTGGCCTGCGATGTCTACTACTGCGTACATCTCTAGTAAAACTTTTTTAAGTTTAAACCGTAAGCGTCTGATATCCAATCAGCTCTTTTTCAATGGCTTAGCGGTCATATAATAATTTAAGGACTGCAAATTTAGAAGAATTATTCCAAACCACAAAATATTTTTCCCAAAATACCTAGCCCACAAGGCGGAAATAGCGTTTTTTAACCCAGTACTCGAACAGCGGATCTATTATATGAGGAATGTCCTCCGCGTCAAAGGTCACTATCTCCTTCTTTATCAGGGCATCCTTCAGCCTCTTGACATTTGCCGATGAGCTGAGCGCATAGCGGCGCACCACCTCCGCGGAACTGAACTTGGTGCAGCCTTCGGCCACTGCCTTCAGCAGGGAAACCTGGAACGTGGTCAGGTCAGCCATCATTCCCAGGAAGCGCGGCTCGTGGATGGAGATGAGCATCTCCAGTGCGTCCATCATCACGGACTCCATTATATAACCCCTTGAAAGATGGTCGCATATAGCCGCGAAATGGATAAGGTAATGGACGTTCCCCTTGAACAGGCGGCAGGCGCCAAGCATAAGTTCCGGATCCACCACCTTTCCCGTTACCATAAAGCCTTTGGATACATAATCCTTGAGTTCTTTCTCGTCAATCTCGGAAGGCACGAATATCTCCACAAGACGGTAGAAGAAGCGCCTTTCAGTGAATATCTCCTTCATTGCGTTCAACTGGGAACCCATAAACACAAAGCAGCACTGCTTGCGGCCGTAGTTTCCTGATTCGCGCATCACGGATTCGAATATCTTGAAGAATTCGTCAGCATCCGGGGCAAAGGAAAGATTCTGGAACTCCTTGAGGACTATGTACAGCTGCCTCTCTCCCCCGGCGGTCATCTTGTATGGGAGACGCAGCATTGCCTGGATGTCATCCTTGTCAATGTCCCAGTTCAGCGAGACTATCCTGTCCGAATCAGCGAATACTTTCTGGTCGAACACGAAATGCGTTCCCTGAAGATGGTCTTCTACCGCGCGGGTGTATTCTCCGGGGGTGTTGGCGCAGGTGCGGATTACTGCATCGCCAAGGCGAAGCAGAAATTCCTGCACCGTGCGCACGTCCAGGAGGGACACCTCCGCAACCACATAGTTGCGGTGCAGCATCTTCATCTGATACAGTGACTGCTGCAGGAGGGACATCTTGCCGCTCTTGGCCGGCGCTATAAGGGCTACGTTCTCGCCCTGGGACAGGAAGTTGGAAATGATGGTGACGTCCTTGCGGCGCCCCACGAAATTCTTCCCGGTGACATATTTATAATAAATGAAAGGGCTGTCCATATCTGATTGGTTTAGGACCGCAAATATAACAAAAATGTTTCTTAATAAAATTTTGTTTTTTAGGAAAAATCCTTACCTTTGCACGCTCAAAAATAAAAGGAGGTGATTTAAAGGATGATTATAGTACCTATCAAAGAAGGCGAGAACATAGAGAGAGCTCTTAAGAAGTTCAAGAGGAAATTCGAGAAGACCGGCGCTATCCGTGAGCTCCGCGCACGCAAGAATTTTGAGAAGCCTTCAGAGAAGAAGCGTGCGGCAAAGATGAAAGCCATCTACGTACAGCACCTCCAGCTTGAGGATGAATAATTGACAATCCTTACAATAAAAAAAGTAGCCGTTTCAAGCGGCTACTTTTTTTATTCTCAGCACCGTGCTCTCGTATAGTGCCGTTTTCTCCTTGATGTGGTTCTTGACCATCTGGACAAATGGATTGCCTTCGAAATCCGATCCGCGGACCTGCTCGAAATCCTTCAGGCGGGTCTCCTGGTCCCCGTCCTCCCCGAAACTGGTCATAAAACTCAGCGAGAATTCTTTCTTGGCGTCCTCGTATAGGAGGTTGTCCAGTCCTACCACCGCCTCTTTCCATCTGGTGATCAGATCAAGTACATCCTTTGGCGATACATTGTCCAGGGATACTCCGTAATACTTTCGGATGATGTCGTAGGCCCAGGTCCACTCATATGAATAGTACTCCGAGTATATCATTGAGAAGAACTCGTCCAGGGCGTCGACTCCGGACACCACCCCTTCCTCCACCTGGTCAAGGAACGGATCCAAAGCGTTCTTTGGGCAGATGAGTCCGGAGACGTCAACCCAGCTGCCAAGGCCTATCTCGCTGTCAGGACGCAGGTCCTTGAGCAGTTCCTCCCAGGTCTCCGCCTTGGATTTCCCTATCCTGGAAACCAGCGAGTTGCCCAGGAACTTGTCCAGGATGATGGAATAGTAGTTGAGTCCCTTGTTCAGGGAAGAGGAGCGGATCCATCCGCCCTGATACGGATACTCCGCTATGTCCGGGCCAAAAGAGCGGCGCAGAGAACGCAGTATCTCTATTCCCTTGAGCACCTTTTGCATTGTGTAGGGGCTCAATATGTTGAAGTTGATGTAATCCAGTTTGTCCGGGTCCTTGCGCTTGTCCCTCCGGGGCCATTTCATAGCGTCCCTGATGGTTCCCACGCTCTTGATGTTGGCGCCTGGGGCTATGTAGCTGGAAGCCTTGTCCTCAAGGAGGTAGGAATACGGAAGGTTTGACGTATCCATATGTGCTGTATGGCGACCCATCACCAGGGAGAATGCGCCCACCTTGGCAGGCCACAGGACATATGAATCGGATGCGGTCTTGGCTCCCCTCTCCAGTATGCCCTGATGGATTGGACCCAGCTTGTACATATGGTTGCTCTGGTTGGATCCGGATCCGGCGTTCATAAAGGAGAACATTCCCGCTATGAGAAGCGTGGACTTATGATGGGTAACGGTATAGGGACCGGCGAAAATGGCGCAGGCCTCTCCGTTCTCCTCGTGGCAGTTGCTGAAGAACAGCGAGTCCGATGCCGAATAGGAATGGCCCATTATACAGGCCTGGCCTATGAAGCAGCGTTCAAGGGTCACGTTGTCATCCACGCTGGAACCGCTTCCAATGATGAAATCGTCAGCAATGACTCCTTCGCCTATATGCACCGGCGCCGATGCGTTGGAATTGATGCTTCCGTTCTTCAGGCGGCTGGCGCCCTCTATTACGCAGTTGTCACCAATCTTTACGTTGCGTATTGTTCCGGTATCCATTATGGTAACGTTGTCGCCAATTGTTCCGAAATCCGCCTTAACGCTCTCTACGTACTCTCCTATGAGCGCCTTGATCTTGTCCACAAGGGCGGGACGGTAACGGTAAAGCGCCAGGATATAGGCCTGCTGGGCTGACAGGCGGTCATAGAACGGGACTTCCCTGCCGCCGGTCTCATTAAGGACCGCGGCCTCCACCCCGTTTCCAAAGGAGGTGACGCCGTCAACTATAATGCTGTCAATGTTGCCAATGAACGAATTGTCCCCTATATGGTAATTGGCTATGTAATTGCCCACATCCTCTATGCAGGTATTGTTACCAACCTGCACGTTATGAAGCGTGGTATTGTAGAGTCCGGAATGTTTGTGGATGCCTCCGGGAAGGTCGAAGCCCACCTCGAACACGCCCAGGCGGATATCGCCGGAGAAGCGGCTTAACCTGACGTACTTGGGATTGAAACCGTCCGCTACAAGCACGCGGCCCCAGTCTTCTGCACTGCATCCCTGGCTTTTGAGCTGCTCGATTTCCTGTGCGGTAAGCTGTCTGTATTCCATATATTTCAAGCGTTTATGAGGCAAAGATAGCATCTTTTGCTATATTTGCCCTGTTATATCAACCATAAAATGAATTTCAAGAACATACTCAGCAAATATGGAGCCTACGTGGCCGCCGTCATCCTTTTTTTAGCCCTCGGATATATCTATTGCTCGCCCCAGCTCAAAGGCAAGGTCCTCTATGCCGGAGACCAGCAGAATTTCACGGGAGCGGTGCACGAATCCCAGGTCTACCACGACGTAACCGGAGACTACACCTTCTGGAACGGCGCTATGTTCAGCGGAATGCCCAACTACCAGATAGGCGGCGGATACTATTCCTCTTCCGCCCTTCTGCAGCCCATCAACTCATTTATACACAGACCCCAAAGCCCCGCCTGGATCATATTCCTCTACTTCCTGTGCTTCTTCATATGCCTTCGCTGCTTTGACGTGGACAAATGGCTTAGCATTGCGGGCGCCATAGCCATAGGCCTGTCGTCCTACTTCCTTGTCATAATTGGCGCCGGGCATCTCACAAAGACAATGACTATTGCTGCCACCGCAGTTGTCCTGGGCGGCTTCAACCTTATATTCAGCAAGAAAAAATACATCCTGGGAGCCATCCTCACAATGGTTTTCGTGGCCGGAGGAGCCACCAAGCATCCCCAGATGTTCTACTATTATTTTATGCTCATAGCCCTGATGTGGGTTGTGCAGCTTATTTTCCACATCAAGGAGAAGAAGGGCCGCGATATGATCATAGGCACCGCCGTATTCGTCGTGGCCGTGGGCCTTGGACTTGGCGCCAACAGCGCCGATGTCTTCGCTAATGCGGAATACACCCGCGAAACAATGCGCGGCGGCCACTCGGACCTTGTCAAGACCTCCGGTTCCCAGGAATCCTCTGAGAAGGGCCTGGACATTGAATACGCCACCCAATGGAGCTACGGCATAGACGAATCCCTTTCCTTCATCATCCCCGGAGCGATGGGCGGTGCAAGTTCAATGAACGTAGGCCGCGATTCAGACCTCTACAAGACCCTTGTCTCCAAAGGAGCTTCTCCTTCCGATGCCGCCATCTTCTGCGAGTCCGCCCCAATGTACTGGGGAGAGCAGTCCTTCACCGCAGGAAACGTCTATATGGGAGCCATCGTATGCTTCCTATTCCTGCTGGGCTGCCTGATAGTCCCAGGGCCTCACAAATGGGGCCTCCTGATAGGCACGCTGTTCTCCGTGATGCTTGCCTGGGGTCACAATTTTATGTGGCTCACGCGCCTGTTCTTCAACTTCTTCCCAATGTACAACAAGTTCAGGGCGGTGTCTTCCATCCTCATCGTGGCGGAAGTGGCAATGCCGCTGCTGGGCTTCCTTGCAGTCAGGGAGATAATGCTTGGGAAGGTTGAAAAGAAAAAACTGCAGAAAAGCCTGCTTTGGGCAGGAGGAGTCACAGGAGGCCTCTGCCTGCTGCTGGCTCTCCTGGGGGGAAGCATCTTCAGCTTCAGTTCGTCCTATGACGCATCCTGGGCCTCATCCTTCCCTGACTGGCTTTACACCGCAATCATAGACCAGAGGGCCACTATGCTCAGGGCGGATTCCCTGCGCTCTTTCGCATTCATCGCAGCCGGCACCTTCACCATCTGGCTTTACTCCAAAGGCAAATTAAAGAACGGCCTGCTTGCCGCAATACTCGGAGTATTGGTGCTGCTGGATATGTGGCCTGTGGACAAGAGGTATTTCAACGACTCCAACTTCGTGACTAAAGTCCAGAATATGTCCTCATTTGAGATGCTCCCTTACGAGCAGTCCATACTTCAGGACCCGGAGCCTCATTTCAGGGTGCTCAACCTTACCACCAACACATACAATGACGCCAGGACCTCCTACTATCTGGAATCCATAGGCGGATACAGCGCCGCCAAGCTGCGCCGCTACCAGGACCTCATTGACGAGCACCTCTCAAAGATGCATATGCCCGTGATCAATATGCTCAACACCAAGTACATAATATCAACGGACGAAGAAGGCGCCGCCAAACCATACTACAACCCCAATGCATTGGGTCACGCCTGGTTCGTATCCCAGGTCAACGTAGTGGACAATGCCAACCAGGAGAGCGACGCCCTCAACATTGTAGACCTCAGGGAGGTTGCCGTGGTTGACAAGGAATTCGCATCGGCGGTGAAGAACCTCACCCCCGGAATTGCAGAGGACGCAGAGATCACGCTTACCAAGTACTCTCCAAAGAGCATCGACTATACCGTAAAGAGTTCCCAGGACGGAACCGTGGTATTCTCTGAAATCTACTATCCATACGGATGGAAGGCCACCCTTGACGGGCAGAAGGCAGATTACTTCCGCGCAGACTACCTGCTCAGGGCAATGAACGTCCCGGCGGGAGAGCACACCATCAACTTCACCTTCGACCCTGACAGCGTACGCAAGGGCAACACCCTGGCCGTAATCTGCATAATACTGATATATCTGGCCATAGCCCTGGCTGCAGCTTTAGGAATATGGAAGGCAGTCCGCAAAAAGTAGTTATAGTAGGCCCCGCATACCCCTACAGGGGCGGAATAGCCGCTTTCAGCGAACGGCTTGCAGCCGAGTTTGCCGCGCGCGGCAGCAAGGTACAACTGGTTACTTTCACGCTCCAATACCCTTCCTTCCTGTTCCCCGGCAAGACCCAGTATTCTGACGGTCCCGCCCCGCAGGGGCTGGATATCAGCAGGATGCTCAATTCCTGCAATCCGTTCAACTGGATAAGCACCGGGCGAAAACTGCGCAAGATGAAGGCGGACATAATCATCTTTGCTTTCTGGATGCCTTTTATGGGCCCTGCGCTGGGTACTGTCGCCCGTATGGCCAAGAAATCCGGAGCCAGACGTATAGGCTTGGTACACAACCTTATACCTCACGAGCACAAGCCAGGAGACAAGATATTCAGCAAGTACTTCTGCAATTCCGTGGACGGATTTGTCACTATGTCCAATTCCGTATTGCAGGACATCTGCAACTTTGCTCCGGACAAGCCTTCGGCAATGTGCCCCCATCCTCTGTATGACCATTACGGCACCCCGGTATCAAGGGAAGAGGCCCTTGAGAAACTCGGGCTTGAGAAGGATTCCCGCTATCTGCTGTTCTTTGGCCTGATCAGGGATTACAAGGGGCTCGACTGGCTTCTTGAAGCCTTCGCAGACCCGCGTCTGCGGCAGTTCCCGGATCTCAGGCTGATAGTTGCCGGAGAGTTCTATTCCAACCCCGAGAAATACCTTGAAGCGGCCAGGGCATTGGGAGACAGGGTGATCATCCGCCCGGACTTCATCCCGGACGATATGGTGCGCTACTATTTCTGCGCCGCCGATCTCATAGTGCAGCCTTACAAGACCGCCACCCAGAGCGGCATCACCCAAATCGCATATCATTTTGAAAAGCCAATGCTCGTGACACGCGTAGGCGGTCTGCCGGAAATAGTTCCAGACGGGGTGGCAGGCTATGTGACGGAGCCCAAGGTAGAATCCATAGCCGATGCGCTGGTGCGTTTTGCCGCTGAAAGGCCGGATTTCTCACAAGGCGTCGCCTCCCAGAAACAGAAATATTCCTGGAAGAAGATGGCAGAGGCCATAGAATCCCTCTAACCCAAGATCTTACGGAAAAGTTCGGGAGCCTGGGCATCGGAATACTTGCTCAGGAACACCTCCCTTGAGTATGCGTTGAATCGTGGCACGGGGACCTTTGAGAGGTCCTTTATGCGCTGGATGAACTCCCAGGCGGAATTGCAGCGGCCGCCAGCCCGGTCAAAGTCAAGGTCATATCCTTCCCAGGCCTCGTCCGTTGCCAGGATGTTCTTTCCGAACATAAGGGACTCGCAGGTCTTGACCTTCATTCCACTGCCCTTGAAGATTGGGATGACCATTATGTCCGCCTGGATGAAATACGGCTCCAACTGAGGCGCGTCAGTGATTATCTCTATGTCCGGATCCAGCCAGTCCTTGCCAACTAACTTGAGCTTGTCCATACCCTTGCCCACTATCTTAAGGGAGATGTCCACATTGTGGTAGACTTCACGGACGAACCATTCCACACCCTGCACGTTGGCCGGGAAGAATGAGCCCAGGAAGACGCAGAGCGGCTTTGAAGGGATGTTGCCCAAAGGATAGATATCCTTGGCGTAACGGTCCTTGAACATCACCGGGGCTATGAAGTCAGCAGCGCGGCCATAGTGCTTGGCAAGAAAGTCCGAATCCCTTTTGGTAAGGGTCACAATGGCATCGGCCACACGGCAGCAGTAGGTATCGTTGTGGCGGGCGCAGCTGAGCACCACCCTGCGGCCAAGGAGCCATTTAGGGAGCTTGGCGTCAAAGAATACCGTCTCAATATTGTGGAAGAAGCAGATGATCTTGCCCTTATAGCCTGCGTGACGGGCCCTACGGCCTATTATGCCAAAGACGCTGCGGTCAATCCACAGGTAGTCGTAATCCATAGCCTTGTCCACAATGGCGGCGGTCCTCTTTGGGGTAAGCCCAAAGAAGTAATTCCTCAGGAAAAACCAGGCGCCCACCAGGCGGCTCTTTTTCTTGGCCTTCTCGTCGTGAATGTATATGACTTCCACGTTCTCCTTTCCCAGGACTTCCTCCAAGGCCTCCAGGTTTCTCCGGCTCACCACTTCCCCGCCTTCGAGGATGTTCTTGGCCCGCTTGTACCTTATGAACAACAGTTTTGGCATAGTACGCTCCTTATCTGAATATCTTTCTGTACAGGGTGGTCATTATCCTGTCTGCTACGGAATTGACAGCCTCAAGCGCCTTTGGGAAGCGGCTGTGCTTCCTTCGCCAGTACTTGTAGGCATCCACCCTTATTATCTTGTTGGCCGGGAACAGTTTAATGTGTTCCAGACCCAGCTTTTCCATATGGCCCTGCAGTTTTTCATCCACCCGGGCAAACTCATCGGCATTGAACATTTCCCTTGGCAGGTCAAGCAGGTAGCTCTTTGCCATCAGGCGTATCCTGTTACGGTAGAATCCGTCCAGGAACGCCTTCCGCTCCGGAGACAGTCCCTCGCGGGGATAGTTCTCGTAGAAGCCAAGGATGTTCTCCGTCACCCTTCCCAGCTGGTCAAGGCTGCGGGCAAGCACCTTGGGATCCATTGTCTGCCCTTCCCTGTCTAGGTTGTACTGGTACAGGTTGGTGTCAAAAAACACTATGTCACGGGCATAGAAAAGAGGATATACATCCCATTCCAAGTCCGTGTAGGAACAACCCTCCGTCTGGCGGTAACCATTCTGCACCAGCAGCTGTGTCCTGTAGGCCAGCGAGTGCATAAGGAAGAAACGGATATAACCGTCTGAAAGCACCTGGTCCAGAGGATAGGTCTTTCCGTATTCGTACGGTTCCTTGCCGTAAAGGTTATACTTGGCCAGTTCCTTGACGCCCTTTGGATGGATCTGGGTGAAATGCGTCACCACCATATCGGCGTCAGTGCCTGACAGTTCGCGCAGGAACTTGGCAAGGGCTGCTGGGGCGAACCAGTCATCGGCATCCAGAATCTTCACATATTTGCCGCGCGCCTGCGTCAGGGCGGAGTTGATTGTGGATCCGTAGTTGCCGTTGGGCTTGTCAATGACCCTGATGCAGTCAGGGTTGGCATCCCTGTACTTCAGGGCAACCTGCAGGGTATTGTCCTTGCTCCCGTCGTTAACCACAATGGCTTCGAAGTCCGCCTGCGCGCCGGATTCCAGCAAGGAATCCAGACAGCGCGGCAGCAACTGCGCCATATTGTAAGACGGAATTATTATTGACAGCGTTTTCTCCATTTGTATATGGCTTTTACAACGGCTACCGGACAATACTTGTCCACCAAATACTCCATCTTAGGGGTAAAATTAATACTTTTATTCAACAAAACCTTGCCTTTTATCTCCGGAAACTCTTTTCTCCACTTGTCAAGGCCTTCTCCCTTCCTGAGAAGCGGTCTCATATAGAACATACAGTAAAGCTTCAGCGCCACCAGTTGGGAGGCATATCTTTCCAGTTCTCCGTGCTTGGCAAGGAACCCCTCCACCTGGCGCGCATTGGCGCAGGCGCCGTCAAAACGTCCTTCCACAGAACTCGCTGAAGGAGAATTGGTTATGGAAGAAGCATTGGTCCTCCAGTGATACAAAGGTTTGTCAACACAGTAGATACTCCAGCAATGATATGCCAGCTGAACCATCAGGGCGTGGTCCTCTCCCTGGTTGAACCTCGGGAATTCAACTCCCTTGGAATAAACCTCCCGTTTTATCATAAAGCGCCAAACGGACTCCATCTCCCCAACAGCTATCATATCTTTCAAGATGAAATCCCGGCAGTTTTCTCCTGTACGGCTGTATTTTGTGGGCGCGGGCTCATTATCCCGGAACCAGCCGCAGACTACGCCATCCGAATCATAGGCTGCAGCCTCCCTGTACATACGCTCCAGCATATCCGGCTCCATCCAGTCATCGCTGTCGCAATGCGCTATGTACACGCCCTGGGCAAGCTCCAGGCCGCTCTTTCGCGCGGCGGGCAGGCCTTGGTTTTGTGACTTGTCCACAAACTTCACGGCATTTGCGCGTCCAGGGAACTCCTCCATTATTTTCCGCACAACCTCCATTGATCCGTCCGGGGTGCAATCGTTAACAAAAATAAACTCCACCTCTTCAAGAGTCTGGGCGAACAGGCTCCTGACGCATTCCCCTATGAACTTCTCCACATTGTAAACGGGGACTATGACACTTACCAGCGGTTTCATTTCTTAAGGTTAAATAGTTTGGAAATGCCGTGTATGCCCAGGATCTTTGTCAGATGGCCCATACGCTCCACTAACGTGAACCTCCCGTCAAAGAAGAAAGGCAGGTTCACCTCCGGGTAAAAGTCCAGATAGTATCTGCGCGGGAGCTGCAGCGCGGAGAACTTTGCCCAGCACTTGAGGTGCCTTGCGGCGCGCGCGTACTTTTGCGCAAGCCCTTTGCTTTCTAGGAAAGAAAGGGCGAGCGCGGCGTTTGCGCGCACCTGCTCCACCTTGGGAAGCGAATCCCCGGCGGAACTGATGCTGTCCGGGGAGTAGTTGTAATTGTAAAGGCATTCGTCCACGAATCCCCAGTTGCGGCAGTTGTAAGCAAGCTGGGTTATGAGGGCGGTGTCTTCGCACATATTGGCCTGCGGCCAGGTTATACCGGCCTCATAGGCTTTGCGGGTTACCAGCTTATTGAGCAGATAATGGTGTATGTCCAGATAAAGAAGCGACTCCAGCAGGTCTTCAGTATGGTTCAGGTCCGGGAAGGGCTCGGAGTGGTCCGGATAAACCCTGCGCATTCCGCAGATTACCATATCCAGATTTTCTGCCGATGCCTTGGCATAGAGCGCGGCGTACATTCCCTTTTCAGGCCAGTCATCGCTGTCGCAGTGTATGATGTAATCACCCGATGACGCCTCAACTCCCCTGCGTCGGCTGTACGCCTGGCCCCTGTTGACTTCATTGTGAAGTATCTTCACCTGGCCGCGGCGCTGAGGATACTCCTCCAGCACCCTCTCCAATATCTCCATTGAACGGTCCGTGCTGCAGTCGTCCACGAAGACATATTCTATGTCCTCCAGGGTCTGGCCAAACAGGCTGCGGGCGCACCGTTCAATGTACTTCTCAACCTTATAGACCAGGACTATGACGCTTACTGCGGGCCTCATTTCCTCCTGTCGAACATTTTTGATATTCCGTGTATTCCCAATATCTGGGTCAGGTGACCCAGGCGCTGCATTACCGTGAAGTGCCTGTTGAACAGAAATGTGAAATTCACTTCAGGATACAACTTCATGTAATAATCCCTCGGGAGGTTCTGACAGGCGGACTTAAGCCAGCACTTGAGGGTGGCAATGTCATGCCTGTACTTCCGCGCCAGTCCCTTTGCCTCCAGGCAGGCAAAGGCCAGGTTGTAGTTTTCCTTCATCTGGTCAATCTTTCCCGGAGTGTTTTCCAAATGGCTTATGCTGTTCTCCCTTATGACATAATTGTAGAGCGTCTCGTACATATATCCGAAAAAGCCGCAGTTGGCAGCCAGCTGGATAAGCATTGCCGAGTCCTCGCACATATTGTATCTTGGATAAACGATACCTTTTTCATATGCCTTGCGCGTGACAAGCTTGTTAACCAGATGGTCGTAAATGTCTTGCCGGATAAGCGCGCCCAGCACGTCACGTGAACCCAGGATGTCAGGAGCGGGTCCGGTGTGGTCCGGATAGACAAGCCGCATCTGGCATATCACCATGTCAAGGTTTTCAGCCTTAGCCTTGGAGTATAACTTTTCGTATATGTCTTTTTCTACATAATCGTCACTGTCACAATGGATTATGTATTCTCCCGTGGCGGCCTCTATCCCCTTGTGGCGGCTGTACGCCTGACCGCGGTTGACATCGTTGTGAAGGATCTTAACCTGGGCTCGACGCTGAGGATATTGGTCAAGCACCCTCTCCAGGATTTCCATGGAACCATCAGGACTGCAGTCGTCAACGATTATATATTCAATGTCCTCCAGCGTCTGCCCAAAAAGGCTGCGGGCACACCTTTCAATGTACTCCTCAACCTTGTACACAAGGACTATGACGCTGACTGCAGGCATTTTATTTAAGATTCAGGACTTTCTCCACAATCGGAGCCATGTCGTAATACTTGTACTCGGCAAGGCGACCACCGAACTCAACGTTCTTCTCCTTGTCGGCCAACTCCTTGTACTGTTGGTAAATCTTGGAATTCTTCTGGTCGTTGACGGGGTAGAATGGCTCCATGCCCTCACTCCACTCGCAGGGATACTCCTTGGAAATAACCGTTTTGGGGCGGGCGTAAACGGCGTCGCCGAACAACTCGAAGTGTTTGTGCTCTATGATGCGCGTGTAGGCTTCAGCCTTGGATGTGTAGTTGACCACGGCATTGCCCTGGAAATTGGGAGTGTCCAGCACTTCCGTCTTGAGGCTTACGGTACGGTAATCCAGCTTTCCGAAGCGAAAACCGTAAAACTCGTCAATCCGTCCTGTGAAGACTATGCTGTCCGCAAGGCTCACCCAATACTCCCTGGCTTCAAAGAAATCCGCCTCCGTACGCACTTCCACACCTTCCAGCAAGGCGTCAATCAGTTTATTGTATCCCCCGATGGGAATGCCCTGGTAGGTATCGTTGAAATAATTGTTGTTGTATACGTACCTTACCGGAAGACGCCTTATGATGAAGGGAGGGAGGTCACGGCACCCGCGCCCCCACTGCTTCTGGGTATACTCCTTGACAAGTTTCTCATAGATGTCGCGGCCAACCAGGCTCACGGCCTGCTCCTCCAGGTTCCTGGGCTCGCCCCGTACTTCCCGCTTCTGCTCGCGGATTATGGCCTCCGCCTGGGCTGGAGTGGTCACTCCCCACATCTGGTGGAAGGTATTCATATTGAACGGCAGGTTGTACAGCTCCCCGTTATAATTAGCCAGGGGGCAGTTAATGAAATTGTTGAACGGCACCAGCGAATTGACAAAATCCCACACTTTCTTGTTGGATGTATGGAAAATGTGGGGGCCGTATGTGTGCACGTTTATCCCCTCTATGTTGTCACAATAAAGGTTTCCGCCCGGATGAGGCCTGCGGTCTATCACCAGGCATTTCTTACCTTCCTTTTTGGCCTTCCACGCGCTCAAGGCGCCGTAAAGGCCGGATCCCACTATCAGGATGTCGTATTTATCTTTATTTCTCTCCATGTAGTTTGAATACTCTGTCAAGCAGTTTCCAGTCAATTCCCATTAATTTATAGAACCATTTGTGAAGCCGGCCTCCTTGATAGTCTTCATCCCTCCACTGGCCTGCGTAGTGATGGATGCTGTGAGTGTTCTTTGTAATCTTATATTCGCACCCCCCATTCTCCGAGAGTGGATGGGCGCTGAACCAATCGCAAGGGAATATGAACAGTTTATCCGGGTCGGCGGTCACTTCCTCCTTTTTCTCAACAGGGGTCCATTGGTACTTGGAACCAAGGATGCGGCTCATAACCTTTGGCTGGACCTCTGTCTCCATCGTGCCGTCTTCCTTGATGAAATCGCGGCCCTCATACCACTCCATTGCCGTCTTGACCCACGGCAATCCCTTCTCTGCGCCAAAGGCTGCCAGTTCAAGGCTTGTCTCCTCCGTCTCGCTGCCCACGAAATACGGCATATCCAGGACATCGTCAAAAGACTTTATGACCTCAACATCGCTGTCAAGGTAGATGCCCCCGTAATTGTATACGGCGTACAGACGAATATAGTCCGCTACAAAGGCGTATTTCTTGGCCTCAAAGGCTTGCTTGACCCAGAGGTTGGAATTTACGTCAAAGCTGTTGGTATCCCAGAGCATCACCTCATAATCCGGATTGAATTTCTTCCAAGAGTTGATGCAGTACTCTATTTTCTTGGGATACGGGTCACCGCTGAGCCAGCAAAGATGAAATAACTTAGGTATCATAACTTCTTCTTTTTCCCAGTCCCGAGGAGTTGGAAGCGGCTGTCCCGGAACTTCCAGTCCTTTCCGGAAATCTTGTAATACAGTTTGTGCAGAAGACCGCCCACGTAATCATCATCAGTCCAGGAGTTTGCATAATGGTGAATGCAGTGGGTATTTTCCGTGACATAGTACCGCAGGCCGAACTCCTCGTCCCTAGGATGGGCGCAGAACCAGTCCTTGGGCAGCAGGCATATCCTTGATGGATCCGGGTCGAACTCCTCCGGGGTATTTATAAGCGTCCAATAAAAATGCTTGCGGATGAGCTTGCCCATAACTACGGGCATGGGAAGTTGCTCCATCTCCCCGTTATCCTTATAGAAGCTCCTGTTTTCATAGTATTCCATCATTGTCTTTACCCAGCAGGTCCCTTTCTCCGCCCCGAAGGCGGCAGTCTCAATGCCATCCGGACCCGCTTCTATACCCACGAAATACGGCAGATGCAAGAACTCGTCGAAAGACTTTATTACCTCCACGTCACTGTCCAGGTAGATACCTCCATAATTGTACACGGCGTACAGGCGGATATAATCAGATACAAAGGCATATTTCTTGGCCTCGAACGCCTGCTTTGTCCAAGGAATGGAGTTCACGTCAAACCGGGAGGTATCCCAGAGCATCACCTCGTAGTCCGGAAGGACCTTTTTCCAAGAATCTATACAGTACTGTATTTTTTCCGGATAAGGGTCTCCGCTGAGCCAGCACAGGTGGATTATCTTTGGTATCATATCTTTAATCTTTTATCAAACCCGTTATGGTAAGCATCCTCCTCACAAAGGAGCGCATACCATATTCAGACGCATACAACAAACCTCCAAGGACAAGAGTACAGCCTATGAACACAATCAAGGCGTACAATATGAAGTTCCAGATTCCGGAGGCAGGATCTATTGTCATCACTCCGCAAAGGGCCCTGACGGCAAAGAATGCCACGGCACCGGCAAGCAGATGTTTGGCATACAGTACCACATATATCCACACAGGTTCCTTGAGGCCCCTGGTGAAAAGGAAATACGGTTTCCAGGTGAATATAATTATCAACTGACTGATTATCACACCCAAGAGGATTCCGTGCAGTCCATAGAAGTATCCCAGCCCAATGGAGAATCCCAGATTCAGGACGGCCTCCACAAGAGGAGCCCATATATCCTGGAATAGACCATAAGAATTAATGAATGTGTCCACCACCGCCCTCATTGAGCCAAGGAAGAATATGACAATTATGAGCAGCAGCGTGGTCCTGTCAAGCAGGTACTCCGCCCCCAACCATACGCTGATGAACGGATCCGCAAGGAACCAGATGCATATGCTGGACACCATCACCGCAAGGAAGCGGGAAGAAAAAAGTTCCTTGAACACTTTAAGTATGAGAGGCTTGTTTCCTTCAGCAATCATATTGCCCACGCTTCCTCCCAGGCCGGCGAACATAGCGCCCATCAGATAACCAAGGTTGTTGGTGATAATCATATAGTTGCCATATAGAGCCACCAGCGTCAGCGAGGCATAGGCATAGATGATGATAGGGCTTGTCTGGGAAAGGACAAAGCCTCCTATCTTGTGGAAGAACATCTGTTTTACCTTGGTGACCACATCCGGGAACTTGTGCCTCAGCTCTCCCGGACTCTCCACGTTCTCCTTGAGATAAGGATAATCCTTGTAGATGACCCTGTTAAGGAAGTACGATGCCGCGATGGCGAAAGCAACCTCAAGCGCCAGCCACCACACATAAGGATGCGGCAGGAACTTTACCGCGATGGCCTGGGCCACCAGCTTGAAGATGGCTACAAGGCGGAAACTGAACTGTATCTTGTACTCCTTCTGGTCCGCCGACAGCAGGATCTGCTTGTAATTGACAAAGTAACTGAGGAGGGAACTGAAAAGCAATACGGCGTAGGTTGCGTAAGCGTACCACATTGGCAGTTCCATCTTGGAGAAAATCCTTGGGAAGAAGCACATTAGCACCGCGCTTCCTATGATTATGAACCAGGCGATCTTCCTGTACAGCCAGCCCTGGAGGGCTACTATCTCCTTGATCGTCTGCCTGTCTTCCTGGAAGATTGGCTTGTATAGGGTCACCGATATGGCGGCGCCTATACCAAGTTCTGCAATGTTCAGGAAACCCAGAAGACTGGCAGCAGTGGAATTGAGTCCAAGGACTTCCGTTCCCAGATAATCAAGGAAAATCTTCCTTGAGAAGAATCCCACAAGCATGGATATGAACTGGAGCAGCACTGCCACAGTACTGTTCCTTATGCTGTTCCAGGTCCTGGAATATCCTCCGCCAGCTTGCATAGATTAGTTATAATTTGCTAATATAATAAAAAATACGCGTTTTTGTAACTCAATCTATTTTGCTATATTTGCCGACACATCCCGCGGGCGTGTTGTAATTGGTAGCCAAGCTAGACTTAGGATCTAGTGCCTAGTGCGTATGGGTTCGAGTCCCTTCGCCCGCACGAAACGCTGTTGAAAGCCAGGCCGATGCCTGGCTTTCGCGTTTCGTGCGGGCGAAGGGACTCCGTCCCGTATACGTTACCCCTTCCCCAAACCCCTTCCCTGGGGAAGGGGCTCGGCGGCAGAAGCCGCCGGTGTCGGCCTGCGGCCTCCGAATTTCGCTGACGCTCCGGCCGGCGCTTGATGGCGCCTTCGGCCCGTCCCGGACCTCCTACCCACCGTTTCGTACACCAGACACCCCCCTCCTGTACGAAATGCCTCTGAAACCTGATTTGGTACACCAAAGGGCCCTCTGGTGTACAAATTCTATTTTTACCTGTCTTTGAGGAGTATTTTTCTATATGGGCAAGTCGTTATTTACTAAACACTCTTATCGCAAGAAAAAGGCTCTGCGCGATGAGTTGGCAAAACAGATTATTGCAGAACACAATATAGATGAAAGAGAGGCTTTTCTGTCTTGTTTAGGACAGAGGGGTGTCGCCAAGTATGAATTGGCCCGTCACCCAAAAGGTACAAAGGCAAAAGGTCTTCGTAAGGATTATGATTTTTTGAGAGTAGCTGATTACAGGCGCAGGTTTGGACAAATTGAGGAAAGAAGTTCACGGTTCAGGCGCTTACGTCGTCACGGAAAGCACGCTGCCCGCCTACGGTCAAAACGTGAACTTGATTCTATGTCTCCCTGTTAATGGTCTACTCCTAAACAAAAAAGGAAGCCGCTTCAATTGCGAAGCGGCTTCTTTTTTAATAGTTCTTGGCGTTGATTTCGAAGTAGGATTGAGGGTGGGCGCAGACGGGACAGATGTCCGGGGCGGCGGTGCCCACTACGATATGTCCGCAGTTGCGGCACTCCCATACCTTAACCTCACTCTTGGCAAAGACGGCGGCTGTCTCAACGTTCTTGAGCAGGGCGCGGTAGCGCTCCTCGTGCTCCTTCTCTATGGCTCCCACCATACGGAACTTGGCGGCCAGCTCCGGGAAGCCTTCAGCTTCCGCGGTCTTGGCGAAGCCCTCGTACATATCGGTCCACTCATAGTTCTCGCCATCGGCAGCGGCAGCGAGGTTCTGGGCGGTGTCTCCTATGCCGTTGAGCTCCTTGAACCAGAGTTTGGCGTGCTCCTTCTCGTTGTCAGCGGTCTTGAGGAAGAGGGCGGCAATTTGCTCAAAGCCGTCCTTCTTGGCCTTTGATGCGAAATAAGTGTATTTGTTTCTTGCCTGGGATTCTCCTGCGAATGCCTCCAGGAGGTTCTTCTCAGTCTGTGTTCCGGAATACTTGTTGCTCATAATGTATGTTGTTTATTAGTTTCTCTACAAATTTATAAATTTGTCCGGGTATTGGTGCAGGATTTTGGGGCACTTACAGTTAATTAATAGAAAAGATTCCTTTGTTTATTAAAGAAGACCAGATATACAGCCAGTATGCAGCCCGTTTGCTCGCAGTGTGTATGCGTTATACGGGGGAGCGGAGCGCAGCGGAGGATGTGCTCCACGACTCTTTCATAAGCATATTCAAGAGTCTGGGACGTTTTGATTTCAGGGGGGAGAAGGCCTTGTACGCCTGGATGCGCAAGATTGCGGTGAACAAGAGCCTTGACTGGCTCAGGAACCGCGCCCGTGACCCCATACCGCTGGAAGACGGGCGCATCCCGGACTATGCGGACGAAAGCGGGCCGGAGTCCGGGGATGTGGCCAGGATCCCAATGGATGTGCTCACAAAGATGATTACCGAACTTCCGGAGGGATACAGGACAATATTCAACCTGTTTTGCATAGAAGGCTGGTCACACGCGCAGATAGCAAAGAAACTGGGAATAAAAGAGAACTCGTCAAGTTCACAATATAAGAGGGCAAGAGCCCTGTTGGCAAAGAAAATTAAAGATTATCTCAATGAACAGGAAAAATAACAGCACTTGGACCGATGAACTCCGTTCCGCATTCGAGAATGCGGAGATGAGTCCGTCAGAAGGCAGCTGGGAGCGTCTCCAGGCTGACCTTGGCAAGCGCCGCGCCGCAGCCTGGCTCCCGTACGCCGGCCTTGCGACGGCACTTGCGGCCGCCGTGCTGGGCGTCTTCCTGTTCACCAGGAAAGGCCCCCAGCAGGGCGTAACCGTAATCGAGAGCCCGCAAGGCGGCGTAGTGGCCCAGGCCCCTGAAGCCGCGCCAAAGGCATCGGCGGAGCCTCAACTTGAAATCCCATCGACGCAGGAAGCCACTGCGCCCAAGGCTGCCGCCAAGCCAAAGGCCGAAGCCCTTGTACCAAAGGCCGAAGCCGCGGCGCCAAAGGCCGAAGCGCAAGTGAGCGTAGCTCCCGCAATACCTGAAGAGGAGGCCACGCATCGTGAGGAAACCTCCATTAAAGACGAGGCTCCGCATCGTGAAGAAATCACAGTTGAAGAAAGCACTTCCATTAACGCAGACCCGTTCAGGGAGGATTATTCTCAGGGACATCCCGTGACCCTTGAAAGGAAAAAAGAGCGCAGGAAATTGAGCGTATCCCTTTCCGGCGGAGGCCTTGGGGGCAACCAGGGAAGCATCTCCACCCCTATGGTGAGATACCCTTCCACGGTCCTTATGACCAAAAGCGACGGCGAATACATCTCCGACGGCCCCAACAGGGTGATGGACATTTCCGAACTGATAGAGCATCAGGTACCGGTCAAGCTGGGCGTAAACCTGGACATACCCGTAGGCAAAAAAATGTACATAGGAAGCGGAGTGGAATACTCCTGCCTCAGGTCTTCAGTTGCCGGAGAGAAACAGACCCTGCACTGGCTGGGAGTACCCCTCAACTTCAAATACCGTATAGCGCAGAGCCGCGCCCTGGCAGCCGGCATAGGAGCCGGCGCCACGGTGGAAACCTGCCTTGACGCATCCCTTCTTGGGCGCGAATACAAGGAAAGCGCCCAGTTCTCCGCAAGGGTTTTCGCAGACCTTCGCGTCCCGCTCACTCCGGTTCTGAGCCTATACGCCTGCCCGGAACTGTCATATTACTTTACCCAGACCAACCTGCCAACGTACCGTTCCGGAAAACCCCTTGCCTTTGGGGTGACCGCCGGCCTGGCCATAGACCTTTAAATGCCATATATGAGATTCTCCAGATACATAATCCTTACCGTAATGGCCGCCGCAGCATTAAGCTGCACTCCGGACCTGGGGATGAAGGAAGCCCAGATATGGGGTGATACGTCGAAAGGCAATTACAGTTCCGTGGGCAATTCCCAGGACAAGACCCTTTTTGGATTCTGTCTCAAGAACTATGACCTGGACAGGGACGGAACCCTTTCTGCAAAGGAACTGTCCGCAGTCACTGTGATAGACTGCTCCGGACAAGGCCTGTACGATATGACCGGCCTTGGTAATTTCTCCAACCTGGACACCCTGAGATGCGACCACAACAATATCAGGGAACTGGATCTGTCACAGAACGAGAGACTCCGTTTCCTGGACTGTTCCTATAATTTACTTGAGAAACTGGACGTCAGCACCACCAGCATCTCAACCCTTTACTGCTATCCTATGACGGATGCCGCAGGCAACAATCTGCTTAAATACCTGTTCGTCTCCCGCGACCAGAACATAAACGGCGTCACAAACGGCCGTGACGCATCCAAGGGCGGAAAGCGCATCCCGGACGAGACCACAATAATATCCGTACCGACGTCCAAGGACGGCGATACGGATACCCAAAAGACTGTCCAGACCCCCTAGAGGCTTACTGTAACAGCTTTACCGTTATAGTTGACGGTCTGTCCCTTGACAGTGTTTCCGTCTATGTACATAATGCGGAAAGTGCGGTTCTGGAGCATTCCGGGGAACGATCCCTTGCGCGCGCCAATGGTGAGCTTGCGGCCCTTGAGGGTGAAATCTATGGTTGAATAGACTCCGTTCTCGTAGTTGTAGTTGTCACCTTCGTCCTCATATAGGGTGAAGTTGCCCTTAGGTCCGGCATATACGCAAATTACAAGGTCATCCCAAGGTTTTTCTGATGTATACTGTACGTCAGGGCCTATGGGGACTATGGATCCCTCGCGCACGAATACCGGGCAATGGTCTATTGAAGCGTCTACGGTAACGTTGGCTCCTCCATTGTACAGCTTGTTGGTGGCAAAGTCATACCACTTGTTTCCGGCGGGAAGATAAACTTCCATCTCTTTCTTTTCAGTCCAGTCCGGAGCCTCGTCGTACCAGGCGCGCCTTTCAGGCATATACATAGCCTGGGTGACAGGAGCTACGAGCAGCGAACGGCCGAACATAAACTCGTCGTTCATATCCCACACGTTCTTGTCTGTGGCGTAATCCATAATGAGGGCGCGCATAAAACTGTCGTTGTTGGAGGTCACCTGCCAGGATGTGCTGTAGATATAAGGCATAAGCGCATAGCGCATCTTGATGGCTTTCTCAATGGCGTCGTAGATTGGCTCTCCCTTCTTGCCGAACTCCCATATCTCGCGGCGGGAGGTCTCTCCGTGGCTGCGCATCATAGGTGTGAACAGGCCGAACTGCAGCCAGCGGACATACAGTTCCTGGAAACCGGGGTTCTCGTGGCAGGTCTGGGCCGCTCCCCTCCTATTGTAACCTCCCGGGAAGAATCCTCCGATATCAGCATTCACGTGAGGGCTTCCCGTAAGGGTGAAGTTGAGGCAGAGAGGAATCTGGTGGCGGAAATCGTCCCAGGTGGACTGGGTGTCGCCGCTCCAGGTGTTGGCGCCTATCCTCTGCTGTCCCATAAATGAGGAACGGGTCAGGATGAAGACGCGCCTGTCATTGGAAAGGGCGCGCTGATGGTCGTATACGCCTTCGGCAGTCATTATGGGGAAGATGTTGCGCACGCTGCGGAACGATCCCATTGCAGTCATCTGGTCGAAGTCACCCTCGCGGTAGGTATGGTCCGGGTCAGTGGAGTCCATCCACCAGGCGTCGATGCCCATATTGTAAAGGCGGAGGAGGTTGTCCCAGTAAATGTCGCGGGCCTCTGCGCTGTAAACGTCATAGCACTGTACCCCGGAAGGATAGTCCCTTCGCGGAGGCCAGGAGGAAAGGCCGCTTGCAGGCCAGGTTTCGAACTCTAGAAGGAGGTCTTTCTCCTTGAGCTGGCGGTATGGCTTGGTCATAGGGCCGAAGGACTGCCATATGGAAATTGACATATGGGCGTTCATCTCGTGAACCTGGTCAACCATATCCTGCGGCCTGGGGAAGAGTTCGTTAAGGAACTCCATTGCGTTCCAGGTGTAGTTGGTCCCCCAGTACTGCCAGTCCTGGATGATGCCGTCCAGCGGCACGCCGGCGGCGCGGTAGCCCTTGACAACGTCAAGGAGCTCCTGCTGGCTCTTGTAACGTTCGCGGCTCTGATGGTAGCCGTATGTCCACAGAGGCATCATAGGAACCTTTCCTGTAAGTTCGCGTACGGATGCTATTACGCCGTCCGCATTGCCTCCATAGATGAAGTAATAGTCAATGTCTTCAGCCACCTGAGAGGAAAGGCTCAGCAGGGTGCCGTCGTCCGCTATCTTGGTTGGGGAATAGTTGTCCCAGAATACTCCGTAGCCCTTTATGGACTGGAAAAAGTTCTGGAAATCCTCCAGGTTTGACTGGATCATTTCCCGGTTCTCCCCCCTGAGGGACATCTTGCCGTTCTGGAGCATTCCCAGGCCGTAGATGGGCTCGTCCGGGTCCAGCGCCCAGCTCTGGCTGATCTCCCAGGCGCCTTTGTCAAGGCCTTCCGTGATGGCCTTGAAAGAGGAGGCGCCCTCCTTGAGGAGGACCTTGCCCTTGGAATCCGTGAAAACTATCTTGCCGTCTGCACCAACGGTTGCCTTTACTTCCGGCTTGCTCACCTTTGCCTGCGGAGCCATTACTACGCTCACGCTTGGCTTTGTGCGGAACTTGCCGTCAGCAGATTTCTGAACCCGTACTATCCTTGGAGAATAGTACGTAACTTTTACCTCCTGCGCAAAGCCGCTTGCGCAGAGCAATCCCAGAAGCAGGGATACCAGTATCTTTTTCATAAATATGTGGTTTTGGTGTTATCCTTCTATGCTGGAATCCTTGAGCCCAAGGAAATACAGCAGGCCGTCAAGGCCAATGGTGGAGATGGACTGCTTTGCGGTTGCCATCACCTTTGGCTTGGCGTGGTATGCTATGCCCAGACCGGCAAGGTTGAGCATAGGGAGGTCGTTGGCGCCGTCGCCCACGGCAACAGCCTGCGCCAGGTCTATTCCCTCGAACTGGCAGAGCAGGCGAAGGAGCTCGGCCTTGCGGCGGCCGTCCACAACCTCTCCCAGATACTTTCCGGTGAGCTTGCCGTCCTTGATCTCCAGGTCGTTGGCGTAGACGTAGTCAAAGCCGAACCTCTGCTGGAGGTATTTGCCAAAGTATGTGAATCCTCCTGACAGGATGGCGGTCTTGTATCCAACCCTCTTGAGGATTGTCATCATCCTCTCAAGGCCCTCGTTGTAAGGAAGGTTGCGGGCGATGTCCTCCATTACGCTCACGTCAAGGCCCTCCAGGAGCGCTACGCGGCGGGTGAAGCTCTCGGTGAAGTCAATCTCGCCGCGCATAGCGCTGGCGGTGATTTCCTTCACCTTGTCGCCCACGCCGGCGCGCGCCGCCAGCTCATCTATGCACTCCGTGCCGATGAGCGTGGAATCCATATCGAAGCAGATGAGCCTGCGCGCGCGGCGGAACAGATCGTCCTTCTGGAAGGAGAAATCCAGGCCTCCGCGGCCAGATACTGCCAGCAGGTCCGCCTGCACCGCGTGCCTCTCTTCAGAGGTGAGCATTCCACGGATGGAGAACTCGATTGCGGATTTTGCGGTGTTGGCATCCACTTCAAGGGCCATTCGGCCTGTGAGGCGCTTTATGGCATCAATGTTCAGCCCGTGGCGGAAGATCACGTTTGAAACGTCCGCGATCTGGCGGGCGCTGATAGTACGGCCAAGAAGGGTGATGATGTAGCGGTTCTTACCCTGGCGTGCCACCCAAGCATTATAATCATCTACCGGAATGAGGGTGAAGCGGATCTGCTCTCCAAGTTCAGATGCCTTGAACAGCAGGTCCTTCATTATGAATCCGGACTTGTCCTTGGTGGACCTGAAAAGGATTCCCAGGGTGAGGGACTGGTGGATGTTTGCCTGGCCAATGTCCAGAATGAAGGCGTCGTAACGGGCAAGAATCTCCGTGAACGAGGTGGTAAGGCCCGGCTTGTCAACGCCAAAAATGTTTACTTGTACTATCTCTATGTCTTCCATTGTCAGTTCTTCATCAAAAAATCTTTCATTACTGCATTCAGGTCTCCGTCCAGGACGCCCTGAGTGTCCGCCGTTTCCCAGCCGGTACGCAGGTCCTTGACCATCTTGTACGGATGGAGCACGTAGGAACGGATCTGGCTGCCCCACTCTATCTTCTTTTTCTGGCCTTCCAGTTCCGCCTGCTTCTCCTGGCGTTTCTTGAGCTCGATGTCGTACAGGCGGGACTTGAGGATACGCAGCGCATTGGCGCGGTTGTCCTGCTGGCTGCGGGTTTCCGTATTCTCCACGGTAATACCCGTTGGGATGTGGCGCACGCGCACGCCGGTCTCCACCTTGTTCACGTTCTGGCCGCCGTGGCCGCCTGAACGGAAGGTGTCCCACTCTATGTCACCGGGATTGATTTCAATGTTAATTGTCTCATCCACAAGTGGATACACGAATACTGACGAGAAAGTTGTCTGGCGCTTGCCCTGGGCATTGAAGGGTGATATGCGCACCAAGCGGTGCACGCCGGATTCCGCCTTCAGGTATCCGTATGCGTAGTCTCCCTCGAACTCTATGGTGCAGGACTTGATTCCGGCCTCGTCGCCTTCCACAAGTTCCGTGGTGGTCATCTTGTAATTGTTGCGCTCGCCCCAGCGGATGTACATACGCATCAGCATTGCGCTCCAGTCGTTGGCCTCGGTGCCGCCGGCGCCTGAGTTTATGGTGAGCACCGCCCCAAGGCGGTCGCCTTCGGCCCCGAGCATATTCTTGAGCTCCAGGTCCTCCACCTCAGACTGGGCAACCAGGAACTGCTTGTCAATGTCCTCCCCTTCCGGGTCCAGTTCCGCAAGCACCTCAAGGTCTTCAACCGCGCCTTTGGCGGAGTTGAAGGCGTTGATCCACAGCTTGAGCGAACTTATCTGCTTGAGGACGCCTTCCGCGGCCTTGGGATCGTCCCAGAAATCGGCGGCCTGGGTGCGCTGCTCCAACGCCGTCGCCTGCGCCTCCTTGTCAGCTATCCCAAGGCAGCTGAAAAGGGTGTCCAGGCGGGACCTCAAATCTTTGATTTGCTCCAGAATTACCATATTCATACAAATATAAGAAAAATAGGGCAAGATTTTGTATCTTTGTTACTGTATGGCCACAATAGGTTTATTTGATTCCGGTATAGGAGGCCTCTCGGTTCTCAGGGAGGTCCGCAAACTCCTGCCTGCGGAGGATTATATCTATTTCTCAGACAACGCTTACTGCCCGTACGGCCAAAAAGACCCGTCACTGATAATTGACCGCGCCCGGGAAATCTCAGACTTCCTGCTTTTCAAGGGGGCCGATGTCATAGTGGTGGCCTGCAACACGGCCACCGGCGCCGCCATCGCCACCCTCAGGGCCGAGTATTCTTCCCCGGACGAGCGCGTGGAATTCATCTCACAGGGACGCAGGGACCACGTCAAGTTCGTGGGGATGGAGCCAGCCATAAAGCCGGCTGCAAAGCTCACCCGCAGCGGAGTGGTGGGTGTGCTTGCAACGGCAGGCACGCTGTCCGCCGGGAAGTATAACAACACAAAGGAAAGCCTCCCGGGCTCCGTTACATTCGTGGAGCACGTGGGGAAAGGCTTCGTGGAGCAGGTGGAGAGCCTGGACTGGACGTCGAACCACGCCCGCGGCGTGGTTGAAGCCAGTCTCAGGCCGCTTCTGGACAAGGGGGCGGACTGCATAGTGCTTGGCTGCACCCACTACCCTTTCCTCTCCGGCCTCATACAGGACATTGCAGGGCCCGATGTCAAAGTGATAGATTCAGCGCCAGCCATTGCAAAGCAGCTCCTCAAGGTGATCAAGGAGGAAAAGATCCCATACGGGGAAGACGGCGGCAGCGGAAAGGTTTCCCTTTACGCCTCCGGCGACAAGGGCCCCCTCTTGAAAACCTTTGAGTTTATAAGCGGATCCTAATACAGATAATAGACCTTCGAGAGTTCCTTGAAGGCCTGGATATCCTTATTCCAGAATGTAGCTATGTCGCTCACCTTGAACGACTTGCTGAACGTGTTGCGGATGAAGTCAGAACCCGCGCACTTGTCAAACATAGCATAGCTGCCGCCCACGAAAGGATTGTGGGAAGGAGCAAGCTCGTGCACCGCCTGCATCACGTAGAACTGGGTCAGGGTAATGGTTGCCGCCTCGTAATCCGTATAGAAATACTGTACCCCGTGGATCAGCTTGCCCCTGGCGGAGCCGGAAGTGGGGGTGAAATGGATTGGACGGAAAGCCACTCCAGGGATATTGTAACTGTCCAGTTTCGCCACAAGCTTGTCAGCGTCAAGCCATTCGGCAGCAAAGACTCCGAACGGCAGAGTATAGCCTATTCCAATGTTCAGATAATTGCTGAACTCACCCACGAGGCCTGCGGAAGGGTAGCCGATGGCGCTCTGCGGATAAGGAATATTTGGCGAAGGAAGGACCCACGGCAGGCCCGTGTCCTCAAAAAGCATATCGCGGCGCCAGCCTTCCATAGGAACCACGGAAAGCTTGCAGCGCACCGGCTGGTCCTTGCCCAGCTGGCCGCGGTTAAGGCCTTCCTCGTTAATCAACTGTGCAAGTTCGCCCACGGTGAGGCCGTAGATATAAGGGATGCGGAACTGGCTTACGAAAGATACGAATCCCGCTTCAGGATAACTGCCTTCCACCTTGAGGCCGCCCAGGGGGTTGGGACGGTCAAGCACCATCACCTCTATCCCCTGCTCCGCGCAGGCCTGCATCATAAGGCCGAGCGAGCTGATGAAGGTATATGAGCGGGATCCCACGTCCTGGATGTCGTATACCACTATGTCAATGCCTTGGAGCATCTTGGGGGTGGGCTTGCGGGTGTCTCCGTAAACGGAGAAGATGGGAAGGCCGGTGGTCTCGTCCACCTCGTCTGAGACGTGGCCTCCGGCGTAAATGTTGCCGCGGGCGCCGTGCTCCGGGGCGAATATGGCAACCAGGTTCACATTCTCGTGCAGGATGTCTATGGTGGACTTCAGGTTGCGGTCAACTCCCGACGGGTTGGTCAGCAGGCCAACGCGCTTGCCCTTAAGCCCCTCGAAATTGCGGTCCCGGAGAACTTCTATGCCCGGCTTGACCTGGGCGGCGGCCGTCAGGCTTATGATGGCCGCAAGCGCAGCCAGGATGTATTTAATTCTTCTTGCCATACGTTGGATCTACTTTTGCAAAAAATGTGACAAAGACGGTGGCCAGGCAGCAAATCATTACCATCCAGAAGAATCCGGTGTAGCCCAGGGTCTCCTGCAGATGGCCGGCCACCAGACCCGGCAGCATCATGCTCAGGGCCATAAAGGCCGTGCAAAGGGCGTAATGGGATGTCTTGTACTCCCCTTCCGAGAAGTACATCATATAGAGCATATAGGCCGTGAAACCAAATCCGTAGCCGAACTGGTCAAGGGCAATACAAAGGGTTATAACCCATATCTGCGCAGGCTGGGTGATGGCCATAAAAAGGTAGACGGAGCACGGCAGCGCAAGGCTGAGGGCCATTGGCCATAAGGACTTGCGCAAGCCCCATTTGCCGGCGGCCAGGCCACCAAGGATACCTCCAAGGGTCAGCGCTATCACGCCCACGGTTCCGTATACTATTCCAACCATTTCAGTGGAAAGGCCAAGGCCGCCCTTTGCCGGGCTGTCCAGCAGGAACGGATTGAGCATCTTCACTGAAAACGCCTCCGGAAGGCGGTACAACAGCATAAACACCATTGCAAACCATACCTGCTTCTTCTGGAAGAAGGTGACGAAACTGCGGCCAAGCTCGCGGAAGATTTCCGCGGCGGGCCGCCCTTTCTCCGGCGCGGCCTCAACCTTTGGCGCCTGAAAGGCGTGCCAAAGGGCCAGGCCGCCAAGGAGCGCCGCGCTGAACGCTATGGTAATGGTCCAGGCAAGCGGGACGTTTCCCGTGTTCCTTTCCAGCAAACCTGCTATTACCACCAGGACTCCCTGTCCGAACACTGATGCGATGCGGTAGAACGTGCTCCTTATGCCAACGAACACGGACTGCGTATGGTTGTCCAGGGCTATCATATAATACCCGTCCGCCGCAATGTCGTGCGTGGCGGAAGCCAGGGCTGTGACATAGAATATCACCAGGGTTATGATGAATGGCGATACGCCTATGTTCCCCCCGGCAATCTGCTCCACCGAAGGCCTTGGCAGCGTGAATGCCAGCAGGCAGAAGGCTGCCGCCATAAGCACCTGCATTGTCACAATCCACCAGCGCTTTGTCCTAAGCACGTCCACGAACGGACTCCATAGCGGCTTGATTACCCAAGGCAGATAAAGAAGGCTGGTATAGAGGGCCAGGTCTCCGTTGGACATACCCATATTCTTGAACATTATCACTGAGATATTGTTCACCAGGAAATACGGGAGTCCCTCCGCAAAATACAGCGTAGGCACCCACAGCCACGGATTCTTATTCTTAGTCATAGCATTTGTCTATTTGGGAGCCCGGATAATACCAGGCCAGTATCTCTTTGTAACCGTATCCGCGCGATGCCATCACCGCGGCGCCAATCTGGCAAAGGCCCACGCCGTGCCCCCAGCCGCTGCCTTGAAGCACCACTTCATCGCCTTCCCACCTGACTTCAAACGCCGAGCTCTTGAGGTGGCTCTCTGACAGCCACCTCCTGATTATCAGCTCCTTGCCTATCTCCATCTTGCGCTTGGAGCCAATCACCTGCAGCCTCTTTATCCTTCCCGAAGCGCCTCTCTCCAGCGGAACCAGATCCTCTATGACGCCAAAGTCTATCCCTGAGCGTTCCTTTACCAGTTCCGACAGCACCCCGCGGGAATACCGCTGTTCCCAGCGGTAGAAATCGCGGGTCTCCAGGTCGTAGTCGTTCAGGACCTGGGCCAGGACTTCAGTGTCTGTGGTATCGCAGAAAGGATCCCTGACGCCCTGCAAGTAGGGATAGTCCCTGTCCTCCCAGCAGGTGCTGAAGAGCTCCGTGACTCCGCCGCAGCATTTGGAGAACCTTGCGTCACATATCTCGCCGTCATAGGCGAGAACCTGGCCGCAGGTCTCCTTCAGCGCCCGGCGCACGTTCTCCCCCACCGCCATCGTCACGCCCTGATAGCGCTGACAATGGTCGTCAGCGCAGACATCAAAGGCGGTGTGGTCTTCGTGGTCGAACCAGTGGATATAGCGCTCAGGAGTGTCGACCATCCCCTCCGCCGCCTTACGGGGCTGTTTCCCGGAGCGGATCTGGCTCAGCACCCAGGAGCGGGAAATCACGGCGTGGGCTTTGAGGAACTCCACGCCCGCGCTGGATTTCATCTCGGAAGAAATCACGCTCAGGAGGTATTCCTCCACGTCAACCTTGTTGACGGCGGTAATCAGGTCTCCTTCCACCATGAACTCCAGGCTTCCGCTGAAGCTGAGGTCCCTATGCCTCTGCCAATGGAAATCGACACCTATGGTTACGCCGTACAGGGTGAAAGATGCTTCGTTGAATTCCAGGGAATCATACAGCTTTCCCTGATAACTGACCTTGCCGCCGTCCCAACTGACCTGCCTGCGCGAGGCTCCGTCCCCCGGCAGGCTGAATTCCATCTGCCTGCCTGACATTATGCCCACGCGGAGCAAAGGTCTTGACTTATAGCGGCTTATCATCTAAAGCAAGGCTTCGAAAGCGGGCTTGAACCGCTCGTATTCACTAAGGAAATTGGGGGTGAACGCCTCCTGGTCCCCTCCCTTGATTTCTTCATCGGTGAAGAAGCGGCCCTGATCTACTTCTATGTTATGCGGATCTATCTTGAAATTGCCCACACAGGCGAATACGCATATCAGCTCCAGTTCAACCGAACTCCGGTACTCATAGGAATCCAGGAAGACAGGGTTGAAGTCGTAGAAATTCAGTTCCTCGCGGGACTCGCGCATCAGCGCTTCTGCAATGGATTCGCCATATTCTATATGGCCGCCCACCGCGGTGTCCCATCGTCCCGGGTAAAGCTTCTTTGAAGCGGAACGCTTCTGCAGATAGATCCTGCCATAGCGGTCTATTATATGCAGGTGCACCACCGGATGCAGGAGGAAAGAACCGCCGTGCGCATAGGAACGGGCCATCTGCCCGACTACCAGGCCGGAAGGCTCCACAATGGGGAGCATCTCTTCGTCCCTGCCAATCTTCTCGTCCACCATATAGGAACGCGGGGCAGGCAATATGGGAGCGGGTATTGCGGGATACAGCAGTTCTATCATAGCAATTTATGGAGCAGCTCCAGTTCTTGTGAATTGTATAGCAAGGGATCTACAAGTTGTGGGGCTACGCGTCCCAGGATGGCCAGCAGCGCAAAGAACAGCACCACAAGGCCCAGTACGCTCCAAAGGACAATCCTCAGCGCTCCAACACCCGCCTTGTCTTCCACAACAGCCTCTCTGACATCCCCGACAGCTTCTCTGTCATCCCCGACCTGATCGGGGATCTCCTCCACCGGCTCATCGTCCACCAGATCCAGCATCAGGTCTTCATCATCCGCCGGGGATGTGAGGGTCTTGAGGGATATGCTTTCCAGCCCGAAGCCCTGTGGATAGATGTCAATGTCCTCGTTCTGGACAAAGAAGAAAATGTTCTCGTTTGTCGCCCTCAGGCGTCCCATTCCAGGGAGGTTGACGCTTTTCTTGTCCTTGAGAACGGCGGCCAGGCGCTTGAAGAAGCCGCCCAGGATGGTTGCCGCCTCTTTCTGGGAAATGGATTTCTTTTTGGCGTAGAGGTTTACAAGGGAATTGTCCTCGCTGGATTTCTGGCGGAACGCCAGGCGCAGGTACGGAGGATTGACGGTATAGCCCCTGTCAGAGAACGCGGCCGGAACTTCCTCAACCACAAACACTCCCAGACCCGGAAGCGCTATCTCCTCACTGCAGGGAACCAGTTCCCTTATCATTTCCGCCAATTGACCTACATCCATATCAGATATCTATTCCCTATGGGAATGCAGAGCAAAGATAAGAAAAAAATAGTCTGAAAAATTTGCAGAATATATATTTTATCGTACCTTTGCAATCCGGTCGCAGCAATGCACCAAAATATTCCTCTTTAGCTCAGTTGGTTAGAGCACCTGACTGTTAATCAGGGGGTCCTAGGTTCAAGTCCTAGAAGGGGAGCAAGAAAAAAGCACCAGCAGCAATGCCGGTGCTTTTTCTTATCTTATGATATAGAGAAACGAGTAATCGTATAAAACTGGTACTGCAACATCATCAGCATTCTTACCAGGACTCCATTTAGGAGAGGCTCCAACAACTCGTACAACCTCTGCATCTATATCTTTATCAAGGCTTTTCAAAACTTTTATATCTCTTACCGAGCCATCGG